>JADKLW010000005.1_pt1 | contig 283607 bp, 265 predicted proteins | sample 8641881 | NCBI WGS metagenome assembly JADKLW01 (sample SAMN16272185, study PRJNA661076) | feces metagenome | isolation source: fecal sample from diarrhoea affected cattle B | host: Bos taurus | place: South Africa: Lokaleng Village, Mahikeng | collected 2019-09
ACCTCTTTAGCTGGATTTATGAGGCGCCCGCAAGCAGATCAAGCAAATCGGCGCTGTGTCGAAGAGGGATTTTACCACCCCCTAACCGCGGGACTGATGGTAGCCCTTCCGACAAGGAGGCATCTATGCACGCGTTTTTATCCCACGCGATTTTACCTTCGTGATAAAACTTGATACATTCTATGAAAAAATGTAATCAATCGGGTAAAGGAGAGGACGTTCATGGCGCAGCTCACCGATAGGGAATTGTGCTGCCTGCAATGGGCCGCACTGGGTAAGACCAGTTGGGAAGTGGGCGTGATCCTCGGACTTACCGAACGCACAATCAACTTTCATATTCATAATGCCTGCCGCAAGTTGGGTGTGCATAGCCGCCAAGCCGCCATTACGGCCGCCCTGCAGCATGGTCTGCTTCCCGCGCTTACCGAGCCACTTTCACGCCCCGTAGAAACTCATCGGCCTCTGCCTCGGGGAACGTAGCGCTATCGCCGGTTACCAGGGCCTCTATCAATGCATGCTCAGTCAGCCACACGGTGGCCCGCAATCGCACGGGGCCTTGCGGCGACATGCCTTCGATCATAAAAGGCTGTCCTGTAGCGGGCAGGTCTTGCGGCACCTCGGCGCCCAGATTACGGTACAAGGACTGCACCACGGCATCGGCAAACGCCTTACTGGCCGCCGCATCATCCTGCATGGGCGCCGGCAAGGCGGCGTAGGCTACAGTAAAGAGCACATCATCCACCGGAGCGCTGGTTAGCGTAAAAGACAGCTCGTGCCCCGAAAACGTAAGGTCGCGTGCCTGAGTAATGGGCTTGGCTGGAAAATAAGCGCTGATTGCGCCGTCGTTTATAGGCATTTCTCGCCAATCATAGGTAGGCGAGCAAGCTGCCAGCAAACCGGACAGCAACATAATCAAAGCGAAACGTAGCACCACCACTCCTCAGGTAAAATCGCCAGCGACAAGACTTTCTTTAAAGATATCCGTAAATGAGCTCAAGTAACCCACGCCATGCAGTGCTTGGCCCACATCTGCCGGTGCTGAAGGGCATATTGCGCGGTATTGAAAAAGAAGGCCTGCGTGTGGATGCCCATGGCGAGCTTGCCACCACGCCGCATCCGCGTGCTCTCGGCGCACCATTGACGCACCCCCAAATCACCACGGATTATTCTGAAGCGCTGCTGGAACTGATTACGGGTACTCACCATTCTACCGAAAGCCTCATACACGAACTTGAACAAACCCATCGCTATGTAGCCTGTCAATTACAGGATGAGCTGATCTGGAATCAGTCCATGCCTGCGCTGCTGCCTTCCGAGGCCGACATCCCTATCGCCTGGTACGGCACCTCCAACACCGGCATGCTCAAGCATGTGTATCGGCGCGGTTTGGCCGAGCGCTACGGAAAGGCCATGCAATGCATTGCCGGCGTGCACTATAACTTTTCCTTGCCCGATGCTTTATGGGATGTGCTGGGCACAGAAGGCGCCACGCTGGATGAACAGCGCTCCAAGGGCTATCTGGCGCTCATCCGCAATTTCACGCGGTATTCATGGCTGCTGATGTATTTGTTCGGCGCATCGCCGGCAGTGTCATCAAGCTTTGTGCGCGGCTTGAAGCACGACCTGCCCAAGCTGGATGAAGACACCTTGTATTTGCCTTATGCCACCAGCCTGCGCATGAGCGATTTGGGCTACCAGAACAAGGCGCAATCCGATCTGCAGCTTTGCTATAACGATCTGGAAACCTTTCTGGCGCGCATGCATGCCGCCGTCACGACGCCGTGGCCCGCTTATCAAGCCATCGGCACGCATCGCAATGGCGAATGGATACAGTTAAGCACCAACATCCTGCAGATCGAAAACGAGTACTACTCCAACATCCGTCCCAAGCGCAGCACCGGCCGCTGCGAACGTCCCGCCACGGCACTGGCCGAACGGGGCGTGCAATACGTCGAAGTGCGCTGCCTGGACATCGACCCGCTATCGCCCACCGGCATCTCGGCCGTCACCAGCCGTTTTATGGATACCTTTCTGCTGTTTTGCGCAACAGAGCCCAGCCGTTTGTTTCCCAACAATGGTTTTTGTCGCGACAGCCACGACAACTTCAACCTGGTCGTCAAGGAAGGGCGCAAACCCGGCTTGATGCTGATCGACCAGAACAAACCCAAGTCGCTGGCCGACTGGAGTGCCGAGCTAATGGAGCGGATGGCGCCGTACGCCCGCCTGCTGGATCAGGCTTATGGCAATGAGCACCACGCCGCCGCACTGGCCGAGCAAGCCGATAAAGTGCGCGATGGCAACAACACGCCTTCTGCCCGGATACTCCAAACCTTGCGCGACCAGGGCATAAGCATGCACGACCTTGCCCTGCAGCAAAGCATGGCGCACCGGGATGCCCTGCGCGCCCAGCCGCTGGATGCGGCGGTTCAGCAGGAATATGATCGCCGTACGCAGGAATCTTTTATTGCCCAACAGCAACTGGAAGACAGCGATACGGAAGATTTTTCCAGCTATGTGGCGCGCTATCATGCCGCATTGAAGCCACCACCTACCCCCTGACATCGTCGACTGGCCCAGCGCGTTGCGTTACATCTCCCTGAGAAAATATACTGTATATTTGTACAGTATATTTGCAGGAGAGCACTATGGGCACAGCACTTTCTTCCCGGCCCGACCAGATCCATCCCGCCTTGTGGCGCGCCTCGCAATTGGCACGCTCACCGGGCCATTACACCGACACTGGCTTCCCCGCCCTATCGACTGAACTGCCGGGCGGCGGATGGCCTTTGGGCAATCTTATCGACATCCTGGTGCAACAAACCGGCATCGGCGAATTGCAATTATTGCGGCCCGCCCTGCTGGGCTTAAGCCACCGCCCAATTGTGTTGATACAACCACCGCACCCACCCCAATTTACGGCATGGGCAGCCTGGGGCGGCAATCCTGCGCAATTGCTCTGGATACGGGCCGCGCGCTCGGCCGATGCATTCTGGACAGCAGAACAAGTATTGCGCAGTGGCGCATTTGGCGCCGTCCTGCTGTGGCAAAGCTCGATACGCAATCAGGTATTGCGCCGTTTGCAGTTGGCTGCCCAGGAAAGCACCAGCCTGTTTGCGCTGATCCGCCCGCTGGACGCCGCCAGCCAGGCCTCGCCCGCTCCGCTGCGCCTGGCTTTACAGCCTTCTGCTCAAGGCTTGAATGCTTCCATCCTGAAACGCCGGGGCGGCACGCTGGAAGACCCCATAAAAATTCGTCTTTATCCCGACACCCGATTTTCCGAGTTTGACCATGCGATTATGGATAGGCGTGCACCTTCTGCACCCCGGCCTGGACGCTCTGTGCCCGAACTGGCGCACTGAGGCCGCCGTTATCCTCGAGCACGACAAAGTCCGGGCCTGCTCTCCGCTTGCCATGCAGTTTGGCGTACGACCCGGCATGCGCAGTCGGGGCGTCCATGCCTTGTGCCCGCAAGCTACCCTGGCGCACTACGATGCCCATGTTGAAGCGCGCAGCATCAACGAGGTGGCGCTGGCCTTGCTGCAATACACGCCGCAGGTGGCACAAGGCGAGAACAACACATTGCTGCTGGAAGTCTTCGCCAGCCTGAGCCTTTTTGGCGGGGTGCGCAAATTGTTGCAACGGGTACAGGCATCCCTATGCGCCCTGGGGCCCACAGCACGCATTTCCTTGGCGCCCACGGCCGCAGGGGCCTGGCTGCTGGCTACCTGCACGGTCGCTCGCCACCGACGCAGCCTTCGGCTGCCTACACTGGCCCGGCGACTGGACCGCTTGCCTTGCGCTGCCCTGCCCGCGGCTCGGCCTTACCTGGACTGGCTGGAAGGCATAGGCGGCACGACCCTAGCGGCTTTGCGCGCCTTGCCCCGAGCAGGTCTGCAACGGCGTACCCACAAGACCGTGCTGCAAGCATTGGATGCTGCCTATGGCCAGGCACCCGAACTGCTTGAATGGATACAGGCTCCGCCCGAGTTTTCAGGCCGCATTGAACTGATGGAGCGCGTCGAACATGCCCAGGCCGTGCAATTTGTTGCGCACCGCTTGATCGAACAGCTTTGTGGCTGGCTGGCGGCGCATCAGCGCGCCGTCACCCGCGTCATCTTGCTGCTGGAACACGAGCGCGGCCGCCATGCCCGGGCACCCACGCCGCTTGAGTTGGCGCTGGGTGCGCCCACCTGGGAGTCCGGCCATTTGCTGCGGCTATTGCAAGAACGTCTGCACAATCTGCAATTGGCTGCCCCCATCGTTGCTGTTGCGCTGCAGGCGACCGATACCGAGACCATGTCGCCCGTCTGCACGGATTTGTTTCCGGATCCTGGCGGCACGCCCGCGGATCGTCAACGTCTGCTCGAACTGCTGGTGGCCCGACTGGGCCGCGAGAACGTATTGCACCCCAACCCGGTTGCCGACCACCGCCCGGAAATCGCCAACCGCTGGAGCGCAGTCGACCAGGTTGCGACCCGCGTACCATGCAAAGACGACGCGGAGCGACCTTTCTGGCTGCTGGATACACCCATCGCCCTGCCGCTGCGCCAGCATCGGCCCTTTTATGGCTCTCCCTTGCGCATTCTGCGCGGTCCCGAGCGCATAGAAGACGGGTGGTGGAATGGCCTGGCCGTGCGCGATTACTTTATTGCCCAGGCATCCGATGGCACCCGATACTGGCTTTACCAGGAACGCGGCGCACACAGCGGCTGGTTTCTTCATGGTTTGTTTGCCTAGCGTGCCATGTATAGCGATCCCGTCCTGCCGCCTTATGTCGAGCTTCATTGCCTGACCAACCATACCTTTCTGCGCGGCGCCTCGCACCCCGAAGAGCTCGTGACGCGTGCAGCACAACTGGGCTATGCCGCCATCGCGATTACCGACGAATGTTCGGTGGCCGGCGTGGTCCGGGCCTACGTGGAAGCCAAGAAGCAAAACCTGCCGCTCTTGACGGGTGCAAGCTTTATCTTGCGCAACGCCGACACGAAGCCGGCGGTACAGATCGTGGCACTGGCTCAAACACGACGCGGCTACGGCAACCTGTGCGAACTCATCACCTTGGGTCGTCGGCGTGCACCCAAGGGCGAGTACCGGCTTTCGCCCACCGACATCGATCATCCCGCCGATCCACAACTGGCTCATTTGCAAGGGCTGCCCGAATGCGTCGTGCTGCTGGTGCCCGAGTATGGCGCCCCCTTCGAGCGTCTGCTGGCCCAGGCAGAATGGGTGGCCGCCACCTTCCCCGGCCGCTGCTGGATGTCCCTGACCTTGTTGCATCGCGCCCAGGACGACAGGCACAGGGCCGCTGTATTGGCGGCGGCGCGCCATGCCAACATGCCCGTCGTCGCCACCGGACAGGTCGAAATGCATGTACGTTCGCGCAAGCCCCTGCATGACACCTTGACCGCCATACGGCTGGGCAAATCGGTACAGGAATGCGGCTTTCAGCGCGCGCCCAACGCCGAGCACCACTTGCGTGCCCGCATGCGCCTGGCCAATCTTTATCCGCGCGAAACGCTGGAGGAAACCCTCGAGGTTGCCACGCAATGTCCATTCACGCTGGACGAATTGAAATACGAATACCCGGACGAAATCTGCCCGGCAGGGTTTAGCCCGGAAACTTATCTACGTCAGGAAACCTATATCGGTGCGCATCGCCGCTTTCCCAAAGGCATACCGCTGAATGTGCAGGAACAGCTCGAGCATGAGCTGGCCCTGATCGCCGAACTGCACTACGAGCCCTATTTTCTTACGGTCTATGACATCGTAAAGTTCGCACGCAGCCGCAAAATACTGTGCCAGGGTCGCGGGTCTGCCGCCAATAGCGCCGTCTGTTATTGCCTGGGCATCACCGAAGTGGATCCGGCCCGGGGCAACAATTTGTTCGAGCGCTTCATCAGCAAAGAGCGCAACGAACCACCCGACATCGATGTGGACTTCGAGCATCAGCGACGCGAAGAAGTCATCCAGTACATCTATGAGAAATACGGCCGCGATCGCGCAGCATTGACCGCAGTGGTCATTACTTATCGCGTCAAAAGTACGCTGCGCGACACCGGCAAGGCGCTGGGCATAGACCCCATGATCATCGACGCCGTCGCCAAGTCTTATCACTATTGGGATGGCCGGGCCAATCTGGCGGCCCGCATGGCCGAATGCGGACTGGACTCGAACTCACCCACGACGCAGCAATGGATCAGCCTGGCTGAAAGGCTGTTGGGCTTTCCTCGTCACTTGTCTCAGCATCCGGGCGGCTTTGTTATTTCGCGCGGGCCACTATGCCGGCTGGTTCCCATCGAGAATGCCGCCATGGCCGATCGCAGTGTGGTGCAGTGGGACAAGGATGACCTTGACGCCATGGGCTTGCTTAAAGTGGATATCCTGGCGCTGGGCATGCTTAGCGTGATACGCCGGGCACTGGAATATGTGTCAGAGCAGCGCGGCGAACCTTTCGAACTCCAGGACATCCCCGCCGAAGACGACGCCACCTACGACATGATCTGCGCCGCCGACACGATCGGCACTTTTCAGATCGAATCGCGAGCGCAAATGTCCATGTTGCCGCGCATGCGCCCCCGCGAATTCTACGACCTGGTCATCGAGGTGGCCATTGTTCGTCCTGGCCCCATTCAGGGAGGCATGGTGCACCCATACCTGCGCCGACGCCAGAAGCTGGAGCCGGTCACCTACCCCAGCGAAGATGTGCGCAAAGCGCTGGAGCGCACGCTGGGCATCCCTATTTTTCAGGAACAAGTCATGCAAATTGCCATGCTGGCTGCGGGTTTCTCTGCCGGCGAAGCCGACGAGTTGCGTCGCTCCATGGCAGCCTGGCGCCGCAAGGGCGGACTGGGCAAGTTCTATGACAAGATCATCGGCGGCATGGCCAGCCGCGGTTACGACCCTGAGTTCGCCGAACAGATTTTTCGGCAAATACAAGGCTTCGGCGAATACGGTTTTCCAGAAAGCCATGCTGCCAGCTTTGCCTTGCTGGCGTACGCCAGTTGCTGGCTCAAGTGCCACGAGCCCCAGGCCTTTTTGGCTGCCCTGCTCAACAGTCAGCCCATGGGGTTTTATTCGCCCTCGGCATTGGTGCAAGATGCACGCCGCCATGGCGTGATAGTGCGTCCGGTGGATGTTACCTGCAGCCGCTGGGACGCCACGCTTGAGCCCATTGCCGGCCAGCCCCCTGCCGTTCGCCTGGGCATGAACCAGCTAAAGGGCATGCAAAAGGAAAGTGCATGGCGCATTGAAGAAGCGCGTTCCATACGTCCCTTTGCTTCGGTGGCCGACCTTGCCCGCCGGGCCAACCTGGGGCGTCTGGACTTGAATGCCTTGGCAGCCGGTGATGCATTGCAAGCCCTGGCCGGACATCGGCGGGCCGCGCTTTGGGAAGCCGTGGTCAGCACTCCTGAGCGCGGCTTGCTGAACCAGGCTGACATCCGCGAACCTGTACAACCCATGCTGCCTTTGCTGACCGAAGGCCAGTCTCTGATAGCCGACTACCGCTCGCAAGGCCTGACCCTGGGACGCCATCCGCTAGCCTTGCTGCGCGACAAACTGACAGCCCTGCGGTTTTCTTCCTCGGCTGATTTGCGCGAGCAGCCCAACCGACGGCTGGTGCGCGCCTGCGGCATCGTCACGGTGCGCCAGCGCCCAGGCACCTCCAAGGGGGTGGTGTTTATTACGCTGGAAGATGAAGCCGGACAAGTCAACCTGATTGTGCGCCCCGACATCGTGGAAAAGCAGCGTCGTGAAGTTTTAAGCGCCAGCTTGCTCGGTGCCTATGGCGTGTGGCAATCGGAAAGCGGTGTCCAGAATCTGGTCGTGGGCCGGCTGGTGGACTTAAGCCCACTATTAGGCAGGCTTGCCACCACCAGCCGCAACTTCCATTAAGGTTTCTTGGAGCTTAACAGCGTATGCAGCACCAGCCCCAAGCCAAAGGCCACATAGACTCCGGCCAGCGCCGGCTTGCCAAGGCGCCGCTCGAACCCGGGCGTCAAGCGCTCGGGGGTGCACTTCATATCGACCACGCAAGCCATGGCTGCAACACCGCCGGCAATGGCCAGTGCCTGCTTCTTGCTGGGTTGCGGTTTACAGCGGCACACCAGATACTCGTACGCCACCGCCCAGAAAACCGATGCCGCATGATGTATGCAATACCCCGCAACGCTATAACGCCACGAACTATCCTGTTGACGCAGCGCCTTGTCGGCCCAGACCCAATGACTTACAGCGTTTACCGGCGCAATCGCGCTGCGGCAATCGCGCACTCCACCATGCAACAGGGCAACGGTGGATGCCACGCTTGCGGAACTGCCTGATACCAAGGCGCGCTTTAACAGCCTTACCAATGTTTTCATTTTTGGGCTCCCCTACCGGCAGCGGCAACCTAGAATAGCAAGACGCGGTCCCGCCCTTGTAACGATCTGTTGAACGACTCAGAGGCTTGCATGAAGATTTTGCTTACCGGAGCATCAGGCTTTATTGGGCGGCATCTGCTCACCGCACTGCTGGATGCCGGACACGACGTAGTGTGCGCCGTCCGCAAGGCCCGCGCTGCGGCGCGGCCCGGCCTGTCGCAGGTTGTCGTGGATTTCAACAAGGCACAACATCCCCAAGACTGGATGCCCGCGCTCAATGGCGTCGATGTGGTGGTTAATGCTGTAGGCATCTTGCGCGAATTGCCCGGTCAGACCTTCGACACCCTGCATCGTGCCGCGCCGATTGCACTGTTTACGGCCGCCGCCGAAATCGGCGTACGCCATATTGTGCAAATCTCGGCGCTGGGTGCCGACGAGCAAGCCGCCTCGCGCTACCACCTGAGCAAGAAAGCCGCCGATGACTTTCTGCTGGCCCTGCCGGTACAGGCCACCATTGCCCAGCCCTCCTTGGTCTATGGCCCCGGCGGCGCCAGCGCGGCTCTGTTCGAGCGCTACGCCAGCATGCCGCTCATCCCACTGCCTGGCGGCGGCACTCCGCAAGTTCAGCCCGTGCACATTGATGATGTGGTCAGCGTGTTGCTGCGCCTGATCGAGTCCGCCCCCGGGCCCGACCGACGGGTGGCCATCGTGGGGCCGGAACCCATATCCTTGCGGTCGTTCTATGCAGCACTGCGACGCGCCATGGGCTTTAGCAGCCCCGCAAGATTCGTGGCGATACCCATGCCCATCATGCGCATGGTGGCCCGCATCGGCAACCGCTTGCCTGGCGGTTTTCTCGACACCGAAACCCTGGACATGCTGCAACGGGGCAACACGGCTGACGCAGCCGCGACGCAATCTTTATTGGGGCACCGGCCACGCGCTCCCCGGCAGTTCGTACCCTCACGCTATGCCGACGCGGTCGCCGCCCAGGCGCGCCTGCGATGGCTGCTACCCATGCTGCGATGGGCTGTAGGCCTCGTCTGGATTGTTACCGGCCTGGTTTCTCTGGGCCTGTACCCCGTCGAACAAAGCTACGCGCTATTGGCCCGCAGCGGCGTGCCGCTCTCGTTGCAGCCGCTGTTCTTGTATGGCGCGGCGGCGCTGGATGTACTGCTGGGCGTGCTGGCCCTGCTGCCCCGCAGGTCGCGCCTGATATGGCTGGCGCAAGCGACACTGGTGCTGGCCTACACCGCCATCATCACCGTCAAGCTGCCTGAATTCTGGCTGCACCCCTACGGCCCCGTCCTGAAGAACCTGCCGTTCCTTGCGGCTCTATGGATACTGTACGAGCTGGAGGACCGCACATGGACTACGTGATTCTTAAATGGCTGCATGTGTTGAGCTCGACGATATTATTCGGCACCGGCATCGGCAGCGCTTTCTATCTGCTGCTGGCCACCTTGTCCAAGGACGTGCAGGTGATCGCACGGGTGTCGGGCTATGTGGTGATTGCGGATTATTTATTTACCGCCACCACTGCCATCGCTCAACCGGTGACCGGTTTCTGGTTGGTGTATATGGCCGGTTTTCCGCTGGACGCGGCCTGGCTGTACCACTCTATTATCTTGTACGCGCTTGCCATTGCCTGCTGGTTGCCTGTGGTCGGCATACAGATACGCCTGCGCAACCTGGCACAACTGGCCGCGCAACAGCACAGCCCCTTGCCACCCGCTTATTGGCGCTGGTTCCGCGCCTGGTTCGCCTTGGGCATTCCCGCCTTTTTCGCTTTTGTCATTGTGTTTTATCTGATGGTTGCCAAGCCGGTATAGCAACCGCCGGTACGGCTTTTGCTGAGTGCTCCTTGTCGAAAACCTCACAATCGGAGCACAACCATGAATGACGCAACAGAGCATCTGCTGGACTGGCTACGTGACGCACACGCCATGGAGAAACAGGCAGAGACCATGCTGACCGCCACAGCGGAACGCCTGGAAAACTACCCCGAATTGCGCGCCAAGCTGCAAGCGCATTGTGAAGAAACGCGCCAGCAGGCCGATCTGCTGCGTCAGTGCCTGGAACGCTTGGGCGAAGACACCTCGACCATGAAAGACATCATGGGCAAAACCATGGCGACAGCCCAAGGATTCAGCGGCGTGTTCGCCCCCGACGAAGTGGTCAAGGCCGCCATGGCCAGCTACACCTTCGAGCACATGGAGATCGCTTCCTACCGCTGCCTGATTGCTGCAGCTGAACTGGCCGGCGACATGGAAACCAAGCGCGTCTGCGAACAGATTCTGCCGCAGGAAGAAGCCATGGCCAAATGGCTGCTGGAACACCTGGCCCCGGTCACACAGCAATTCCTGGCGCGAGACGAATTCGACGCCGACACCGCCAAACGCTAAGTCGCAGCCCGGAGCGCAACATGAGAGCACTAACCTGGCACGGCAAACACAAGATACAGTGCGACACGGTTCCTGACCCCATCATCGAGCACCCGCGCGATGCCATCATCAAGGTCTCTGCCTGCGCGATCTGCGGATCGGACCTGCACTTGTTCGATGGTTTCATGCCAGGCATGAAATCGGGCGACATCATGGGCCATGAGTTCATGGGCGAGGTCGTCGAAACTGGCAGCGAGAACACGGCCCTTTCCATAGGCGAGCGCGTAGTGATTCCGTTCACCATCTTTTGCGGCGAATGCGAACAATGCAAGCGGGGCAATTTCGCAGTCTGCGAACGCAGCAACCGCAACAAGGATGCGGCTGCGAAGTTGTTCGGACATACCTGCGCGGGGCTGTTCGGCTACACCCACATCACGGGCGGTTACCCGGGCGGCCAGGCAGAGTATGTACGCGTGCCCTACGCCGACACGACGCACATCAAAGTACCCGAGGGCCTGACAGACGACCAGGTGCTGTTCCTGGGAGACATTCTGCCCACGGGCTGGCAGGCTGCAGCGCAGTGCGACATACAGCCGACCGACACGGTGGCCATCTGGGGCGCGGGACCGGTGGGCCAAATGGCGATACGCAGCGCCGTGCTGATGAACGCCAAGCAGGTCATCGTCATCGACCGTGTCCCCGAACGACTGGCGATGGCCCAGGCTGGCGGCGCGATAGCCATTAACTTCGACGAGGAAAGCGTACTGGATCGGCTGAACGAATTGACGGCAGGCAAGGGACCCGAGAAATGCATAGACGCCGTCGGCATGGAATCACACGTGACGCGCTCTTTTGACTCTGTTTACGATCGAGTGAAGCAAGCGGTGATGCTGGAGTCGGACAGACCTCATGTATTGCGCGAGATGATTTATGTATGCCGGCCCGGCGGCACCCTGTCCATACCCGGCGTGTATGGCGGCCTGATCGACAAGATACCGTTTGGAGCGTCGATGAATAAAGGGCTGACCTGGAGGATGGGGCAGACGCATGTCAATCGGTGGACGGACGAGTTGATTCAACATATTGTCGACGGGCACATAGACCCTTCTTTTGTCATTACCCATACCGTGGGGCTGGAGGCCGGGCCAGAGATGTACAAGACATTCCGGGAGAAGGAGGACGGGTGCATCAAGGTCGTTATGAAACCGGGGCTTTCTTAGGATGGTGTCTTTCTGTGCCATTGATTTTGGTTTCTTAAGAAGGCGCGCACGGGCAGGTGGCGGGGCGGCTTAATGGTCACGGTCCGGCAAGCCGGACTTCCCGTCCATCAGCACGGATCAGGGCGGCCGCGAAACTCACAACGTCGGGGCAGTGCCCCGACAAACGTGTTGTTCGAACAGTCGCGGCCTTGCCTCCCTGATCCGCACTGATAGCCGGCGTGCCCAATGCGCCGCCCCGCCACCTGCCCGTGCACACCTTTTGCAGTAGCTCGGGTTGAATGGCACTGGTTGCCACGGACTTGGGTTGCAATAAACCGCTGTTGGTATGAGGTGCCAGCACCCGTCTGGGGTGGAGAAAGGGTATATGCGGGAGACCTCGATTCGAAGACTCACCTGCTGGCACGGTGCCCAAGAAGCCTGCCCTCTACCGATACCTCAAAGAAAAACGGCCCTCGTCTCCGATCACTGCTTCAATCACTTCAATCGGAGGCCTGGGGCGGGTGGGGCTGGCTGGGCGGCTTTAGGGCACGCCTTGTGGCAGTGTCGCGGCGGGGAGGCAAGCCTGCGGCTGACCGAGCAACGCGCTTGTCGGGGCACTGCCCCGACGTTGCGAGTTCCGCAGGCGCCCCGCCGTGGCGCTGACGCAAGGTTTGCCCCGGCGCAAGCCGGGGCCGTGACCGTCGAGCCCAGCCAGCCCCACCCACCCCGGGCCGTGTTCAGAACATTACGAGCCAAACCGCCGATTCAGTTCGGCATTGCTGACGACCCCAGCAAATGAATCAAATACGCCTTCATCGGCAATCTGCCCTGCCGCCCGCAAGAACGCATCCATCGCCACGCGTGCCAAAGCGCCACCTACACTGATGCGCCGTACGCCTAATTGGGCGAGTTCGTTCACCGTAAAGCCCAGGGCGCCGCCGCTTAGGAAGTTCACCGCCCGCCCACCAACTGCCTGGACCGTCGCCTCGATTTGCTCCCGCGTATTGATGCCAGGCGAATACAGGCAATCCGCGCCAGCGTCCGCAAACGCTTTCAGACGCCGGACCGTCTCGTCGATGTCCGGAGCTCCACGTATAAAACCCTCCGTACGGGCAGTCAACAACACCGGCTGACCGGTACCATCGATGGCGGCCCGCGCCGCCTTGATTCGAGCCACCGCAACATCAAAGGCATACAAACCATCAGCCTCACCTTGAGGCACGTCCTCGATCGACAGCCCAGCGACCCCCGTCTCTATGCAACGGACAATATTTTCCTGCATGCCTTCCAAATCGTCCGAAAAGCCGTTCTCGAAATCTGCGTTCAAGGGGATGTCGACCGCGTCGGCCAACTCACGCAAATGCGCCAGCACCAACTCCAGCGATTGGGCGCCGTCAGGCAGACCATTTGAATAGGCATGCCCGGAACTGGTCGAGGCTATCGCTTTGAAACCCATATCCTCCAGGCTGCGCGCCGTGCCGATGTTCCAGGGGTTGGGAATCACAAAACACCCGGACTCGTGCAACTTTAAAAACTGCGCGCGTTTAACCGTCACCTTGTCGTTAGGCACGGGCTTGTCTCCTTATCTGTTTTATCCAATCGATCATACTCCGACGCGCTTCTACAGACCGCCTAAAGGAGCAGGCCATTAACAATAAAAACTTATTAGTTCACGAAATATTGTCGCTTTCTTTTTTACTGTGCGGCGGGTCTAATTTCAGCAGTCCAGCTATGGCAGAACAAATTTCCAGGAGGAGTTCACAATGAAAATCAACGTTCCTTTATTGACCATTGGCCTTGCGGCCTGTCTGGGCATTACCAGTACTTCAATCGCCGCGGATGCTTATCCAGCAAAACCCGTGACCGTCATCGTCCCCTTCGCCGTCGGCGGCCCTACGGATACATCCGCACGGGTGGTCGCCAACGCACTGGGCAAGAAATTGGGCACAAGCTTTGTGGTGGAGAACGTGCCAGGCGCTGGCGCCACCATCGGCACGACGCGGGTGGCCCAGTCTGCAGCGGACGGATACACCTTGCTATGGGGCACATCCAGCTCGCTTGCGATCGCACCTCATATTTACACCACGCTTAAATATGATCCCATCAAGTCGTTTGCACCGATCAGCACGGTGGCGACCGGGCCTTTCATTCTGGCCGCAAAGCCTGCCCTCGGAACTGAGTCACTCGAAGAGCTGATCACCAAAGCGAAGGCTGCGCCGGGCACGCTCAACTTTGCGTCGACAGGCCGCGGCGGATCCGGCCATTTGACATCCGAGCTATTCGCCGCTGCAACAGGCGTCGACGCCGTGCACATTCCCTATAACGGCGGTGCTCCGGCAATGAATGCCTTGCTGGCCGGCGACGTTGACTATTTTTTCGACACGCCCACCACGATCGTACCCATGGCTAAAGCGGGTCGCGTCAAGCCGTTGGTCACGACAGGCAACGAGCGGTGGCCCGGTCTACCCGAGGTGAAGACCATGCAAGAGTTGGGCTACAAAGACTTCGAGTCGTCCACGTGGTTTGGCTTGCTTGCACCAGCCGGCACGCCGGATGCCATTCTGGACAAGCTGAACGATGCCACGTTGGCTGTCATGGCAGATCAAGAAGTCGTTCAGGCGCTTGAAACAGCAGGCTTCGCAGTAGCTCCCTCGACGCGCAAACAGTTCTCGGAACGCATTGAACTAGACGGAAACAAGTGGGAAAAACTGATTCAATCCCTGGACTTGGGGCAGCAGTAAAGCATTATGAATAAGAAGCCATCAACATTGATATACGATGAGCCCGGAAGCGACTTTCTCGTTCATCGCGACCTGTATCGCGATCCAGAGGTTTTCGAATGGGAAATGAAATACCTCTTTGAAGGCACATGGAACCTGGTAGGTTTGGAATCGCAAGTGCCGGATCGCTATGACTTCATCACTACCTTCGTGGGGCGTACGCCGGTGATCATCGCCCGCGATGCAGAAGGCGAGGTGAACTGCTTCGTCAATAGCTGCCGACACAAGGGAGCGCAGGTCTGCCATAGCCGCCAGGGTAAGGCGCGCAGCTTCGTCTGCCAGTATCACGGTTGGGCGTATGACGCGGGCGGCCGCAACATCATGATCAAGGACGAAAAGGAAGGCGCGTACTCTGAATGCTTCAAGCAGCAGAATCATGATTTGTTAAAGGTAGCGCGGTTCGCGAGCTATCGCGGCGTCTTGTTTGCCAGCCTGAACCCCGATGTGCCTGAACTCGAAGAGTACTTGGGTGACCTGCGCAAAATGATCGATCTCGTCGTGGATCAAAGCCCGCTGGGCGTCGAGTGCATCGCTGGACGAGGCAGCTTCGTCTTTCATGGAAACTGGAAGCTGCAGATGGAAAACGGCGTAGATCCCTACCACTTCTCGTCCACCCATCCTTCCTACATACAGGCGTTGCAACGCCGCAGCTCCAAATCGTCGGTGTACGCCTCGTTCAAAAGCACAGAGCTCAAGCGCGGCACGTTCGCATTCAAGCATGGCCATAACGCCATGTTCGGTCCGGCACCTTCCGACAAAGCCACCCCACTCAGCTACGTCAAAGAGGAGCTCGAGTCCCGCGTTGGAGAAGTCAAGGCAAGGTGGATGACCTACGTACGTAATGTGACAGCCTTTCCCAACGCACAGTTCGCGGAGAATGCATCATTGCAACTACGCATCTGGCGCCCATTGGCCGTTGACCGCACCGAAATGCAGACCTTCTGTCTCGCGCCGATCGGCGAGACACCGGAGGCCCGGGCGCTACGTATCCGCCAGTATGAAGAGTTCTTCAACCCCAGCGGGTTGGCAACCCCGGACGACATCAGCAACTACGAAGATTGCCAGCGCGGTTTCCTGGCTCAATCCATCGATTGGCAGCAAGGTCATGCGCGGGGCGCCACGCTCTGTTCGGCAGAGGTGCCCGATGAGGCGACCGAACTGGGCGTCGAGCCCGTGTCTTCCATGATAGGCGCCTTCAACTTGGGCGACGAGTCGGTGATGCACACAACCTATCGCTACTGGCAAGAACTGATCGCGCGCGGCCTGGCGCGCGATGCAGCACTGGAAGGAGAGCAGGGATGAGCGCTCGACGAGAGGACATAGCGCGCGACCTCATCGCCCGGGAAGCGCACTACCTGGACCAACAGCGTTGGGAGCAGTGGCTGGATCTGTACACCGAGGACGCGATCTTCTGGGTTCCCGCATGGCGGAATGAGTCCACACTGACGTCCGACCCGCAAAAAGAATTGTCGTTCATTTATTTAGATGGCCGCAGCTTCTTGGAAGAACGCGTACATCGGATTAAATCGGGTCGCGCCATTTCCTCCGTGCCAATGCCGCGTACGGCTCATCTCGTGACGAGTTCGATCGTGGAGGCCGACGCTGACGGCAGCACGCGCGTCGACTCAATATGGAGTTCTCATGTGTATCTGCATAAGGAAAACTCGCTGGTGACCTATGCGGGGCGCTATGAACATCGTCTGGTAGATCATGACGGCGAGCTGAAGATCAGTCACAAGAAGATCATTCTGATCAACGACTACCTGATCTCCAAACTCGACTTCTTCTACGTATAAAAAGTAAGGCTTAACGATGATCAAGAAAGTAGTAATCAGCGGCGCCGGCATCGGCGGCCTGACAGCAGCCTTGTGCCTGCTCAAAAAAGGCTTTGAGATTCAGGTATTGGAACAAGCGCCCGAACTGAAAGCAGTTGGTGCAGGCCTGCAGCTCAGCGCCAATGCTACCCGCGTACTGTGCAATTTAGGTTTGCAGAGCGTTTTGGAAACGGTCACCATCAAGCCGGGCGGCAAATGCATACGCCTGTGGAATACCGGCCAAGAATGGAAGTTGTTCGACCTCGGCAGCGAGTCGATCGAGCGTTACGGGTACCCGTACATGATGTTGTATAGGCCGGATCTGCACAACATATTGGTCGATGCGCTGAATGAACGCTGCCCCGGTGCGCTGAAGTTGGGCGCCAAGACGGATCAGATCTCGCAGGACGATCAGGGCGTCCAGGTACGTACGGAAAGTGGTGAGGTGTTTACCGGCGACGTACTAATAGGCGCGGACGGCGTGCACTCAGTCACCCGTGCCCAGTGGGTGGCAGAAGATAAGCCTGAGTTTTCCGGTTGCATCGCCTGGCGTGGCGTCCTGCCTATCGAGAAGCTTCCCGCCTCCATGCAAGGGCCTTCGGGCGTGAACTGGGTAGGCCCCGGCGCCCACGTGATTCACTATCCAGTCAATGGAGGACGCCTGGTCAGCTTCACAGGTATCGTCGAGAAAGACAGTTGGACGACGGAATCATGGACCGAACAGGGATCTATCGAAGAATGCCTGCAAGATTTCAATGGCTGGCACGAGGATGTCCAGACCTTGGTGCAGCAACTCGAGGCACCACTGCGCTGGGCCATGATGGTGCGCGAACCGCTGGACAACTGGACGAACGGCCGTATCACGCTGCTGGGTGATGCTGCTCACCCCACGCTCCCTTTCCTGGCGCAGGGTGCAGGCATGGCAATCGAAGACGGCTGCGTAATCGCGCGAGCGATAGAAACCCACGCTGCCGACCCGGAACATGCACTAAGGGTCTATCAAGCCACCCGAATAGAACGCACGACTCGTATTGTCCACGACTCGAAGGCCAATATGCACCGGTTTCACAACCCCAAGCTTGCGAGTGCGGCAGGAGCTGCCGAATATGTCGCCAACGCGTGGGAGCAGTCGACGACGCGCGATCTGTATGGCTGGCTGTTTTCGTATGCACCAGAAACGGAGCCGCTGGCAATCATCTGATCAAAGTGGGCCATCAGGTTGCGCAGATCTTGTTGATCACCGTGATCATCGTATCGACGAACTGTTCTGTACTAGCCGACAGCATGTGGCCCTTTCTGGAAATTTGATAGAACGGCAGCGACACGATCGGGTCGACCATCCTCGCGACATCGAACTGATCAGGAGGACAGGCAGGCAGCACCATGGAAGGCAGAATGGTAATGCCTTGCCCGGCGGCCACCATCGCGATGATGGTTTGCATGGAGTTGTAGATGGCGCGTTTGGGCGTAACACCGGCAAGTTTCAGGTAGGTCTCCACGAACTGCTGTGGCGGCAAATGGGCAGGCAGGGACAAAAGCGGGACGTTAGGGAGATCTGACCATGCCAGACCTAGGAATTTATTCCTGCGTCGAGGCAATCGCATGCTGCGAAAGTATCCCGCTGGCGCGACACAGACCAGTTGGAACTCCAGCAAAGAACGCAGTGCGATGCCGCCAGTGGGTTTCATGAAAATACTGAAACCCATATCGACATCGCCGCGTTCGACCATACGCTGTATCTCTGGTTGAGGTACATCCTGAACGCGTATTTCCATGGAGGGATCTATCTGAGCGAACTCCCTACATACCGAGGGGGCGAGTGCAGCACCACTAATTGGCGTGACAGCAACCGTCAAAAGTCGGCGGGTTTGCTCTGCGCTGGCCCTGACGGACATTGCAGCCGCCTCGATCTCGTGCAGTATGCGCTCTGCTGGCCCCAACAGGCTCTGTCCTTCTCGTGTGAGCGATACCGAACGCGTGCTTCGATCGAACAGGCGGCAATTGAACTGGACTTCAAGTTCCCGGATCAACGAGCTGACTCCCGCTTGTGTCAGGTGGATCTGCTCGGCAGCTCGCGAAAAGCTACGCAAGTTCGCAACCAACAGAAAGCCTCGAAGCTGTTTTGCCGAAATATTCATAATTTTAACTACTTAACAGAATCATCAAATCTATTTTAGTTGTTTATTACAGCGGCACGAGTCAGGAGAATGCGATGCAAGATAAAACCAATGCCCTGCGCCAGGTGCAGGTATTTAAGAAACGCCAGGAAGCCGAAGGCGTCTGCTCTTTTGAGCTGGTGTGCCCGTCCGGACAGCCGCTGTCCGCTTTTACGGCAGGCGCACATATTGACGTCCACATTAACGGTCTTGTTCGACAGTACTCTCTATGCAACGACCCCGCCGAGGCGACTCAATATCGCATCGGTGTACTACGCGAACCGGCGTCACGCGGCGGCTCTGTCGCGATGCATGAGGCATTGAGCGAGGGCGATGTACTGTCCATCAGTGAGCCACGTAACCACTTCTCGCTGGTGGAAGGAGACCATCACACCGTACTGTTAGCCGGCGGCATCGGAATAACGCCCTTGCTCGGCATGGCTCGGCATCTGCAACGTTCGCAGGCCTCGTTCGCATTGCACTATTGCGCACGCTCACGTGAGCGCGCGGCATTCCTCGACGAGATCCTCGCCTCGCCATTTGCCGGGAATGTCTTCTTTCATCCCGACGACGCCCAGGCGGAACAAAGATTCGACATCAATCAGTTACTGAAAAATTGCCCGGCCGGCAGCCACTGGTATGTATGCGGCCCCGCCGGCTTCCTGGACTATGTCCTCGGCCATGCACGAACTGCCGGAATTCCTGACTGCAGGCTGCATCGAGAGTACTTCGGTGCAGCACCTGCGGAACTTGCGAGTAAAGGGGGCAACTCTTGCGACGCCTTCGAGGTCGTAATCGCCAGCACCGGCGAGGCATACACAATAGAAAGTGACGAAAGCATCACCCATGGCTTATTACGACAAGGCATCGAGATTCCGGTATCGTGCGAGCAAGGCGTCTGCGGAACCTGCCTGACCTCCGTTTTGGAAGGAACGCCCGACCATCGTGACCTGGTGCTCACTGCTGAAGAACACGCGCGAAATGATCTCTTCGCACCCTGTTGCTCACGCTCGAAAACCGCCCGCCTAGTGCTGGATCTTTGACTATCGTTTGGGCGCCCGTATTACACTGCCAAGTCGGTACTTTGGACCGTTCGCAATAAGAACAGAGGTTTACATGATTTCACGTGCGCGGATTCTATGGCTGTTGTGGCCGGCCCTGTTGTGCCTGGTATCCGTGCTGATGTATGCCTTCCACGCCTACCTGTTCCCGAAGTTCATGCCGCAGGCCGATCCCCAGGCCATGCTGCGCTTCAGCGCCGTCGCGGCCTTTTACTCTTTCGCATGGCTCGCAGCCAGGATCGCCGACATCGCACTCGCGCGCAAAGGGAAGGCCAAGCGCCGCAAGCCCAAACTGCTGGGCGATCTGGTAACTGCCACACTATTTGCCCTAGCCACTGTGGCCGCAATTGGCCTGCTTCTTGGTCAGTCGGCAGGAGGCATACTGGCCAGCTCCGGTTTGATTATCGCCATCCTGGGCTTTGCGATCCGCAATGTGCTGGCCGACGTGCTGTCGGGGATTGCCATCGGCCTGGAGGCTCCCTTCCGTATCGGAGACTGGGTGGAGTTCGACGAAACTACCACCGGCCGCGTCATAGAGATCGGGTGGCGTACCACACGGGTATTGACACCCAACGACACTTACATGATTTTGCCCAACAGTCAGATCTCGCGCCTGATGCTGACCAACTACAGTGCGCCTCGCAAGCATTACCAGGCCAGCGTCCAGATCGTCCTGCATCACGACATCCCCGTCTCGCAAGGAAAGCAACTGCTGTTTGAAGCGGCAATGTCGGCCTCTGCCATGCCGCCGGCCATGGCCAAGGAAGCCGTTGTTCGAGCAAGTGTCTACGACGTGGAAGGCGTGACCTATACCGTCAAATATTGGGTTCCCACTTTTTCCCGAGACATCGACTGTCGCGACGCGGTCTTGATGGCGATCGACGAAGCCCTGCGAGAGCGCGGCTGGATTCCACCGCGTGCCACCGGTCAACGCCAGCTGACCCTGCACGAGAACTCATAAGCACATCAAGCCGATTATTGCGTATATCGGAATGATAGCTTGCCCATTGCCCCCTTTTTCCAGGTGAGCAATAGGAATACAGTGTCTCCATAGCCCCCTTGCGGCCGACAGAGAGACCAAACATGACGACCAGATTTCCGGTGTATTTTGTATCCCACGGCGGCGGGCCGTGGCCTTATGTTGACAGCATGAAGCCTATGTATGCCAAGACAGAGCGCGGGTTCAGCGAACTGCCAGCGCGCCTGCCGGCCAAACCCAAGGCCGTGCTGGTAATTTCCGGCCATTGGGAAGCGGAAGACTTCACCGTCTCGACAGCCGAGCATCCGCCCATGGAATACGACTATTTCGGATTTCCTGAGCACACCTATCGCATCAAGTATCCCGCAGCGGGGTCACCCAACCTGGCATCACGGGTGAAGACTCTGCTTGCCGACGCGGGATTCAAGCCCCGCGTCGATGCGGAACGCGGCTTCGACCATGGCACTTTTGTACCGCTGGGTTTAATGTATCCCGAAGCGGACGTCCCTGTGGTCATGCTGTCCATGAAGTCCAGCTACGACGCCGAGGAACACATCCGGGTCGGACAGGCCCTGGCTCCGTTGCGCGATGAGGGCGTGCTGATCATCGGCAGCGGCCTCACGTATCACAACATGCGCGGCTTTCGCCGCCCTGAATCAACCCCCATTGCGGAGGCTTTCGAGGCTTACCTGAACAAAGCCATCAGCCAGGCCGACGCCAAAGCCCGCAACGATATGCTCGTGCGATGGGAGACTGCTCCTCATGCGCGGCTGGCTCACCCAAGAGAAGACCATCTGCTACCCCTGATGGTCGTCGCCGGAGCAGCAGCCAGCGATGTGGGTCAGGCGGTTTTCATTGACCATGTCATGGAGGTACCGATGGCCTCGTATGAGTTCGGCGCAGTAAGCGCCGCTAAGGTTAACGCAACAAATTTTTAAGGATGGACGATCATGGCTGGACATCAGCATCGAATTACCCTGGAGTATCTGGGCGGCAAGCATGCCGAGCCCGACCTGCATCAACCGCTGGTATTCACCGCAGAAAACCATGACGACTTGTTCGAGATCATCGACAAGGCTCAGGCTGCGGAAATCTTTGATAAAGAAACCTCTGCTGCGCTGGTACTCGGAATGAAGCTATTCAGCGAGGTGATGCTCAAGAACAGAAAGGACCCCATGTTCGAACCGATGCTGGCAGCTTATCGAGACTACATCAAGGTGTTCAAACAACGTATCTTAGAGGCAAAAACATGATGAACATCGACATATCAGGCAAGACAGCCATCATCTCCGGCTCGACCAGCGGCATTGGCCTGGCGATAGCGAAAGGGCTTGCACAAGCCGGTGCGTCGGTCGTGGTCAACGGCCGCTCACAAGCGGCGGTAAGTAAGGCTATAGCCGCGGTCAAACAGCACGCTTCCATGGCCACGGTGCGTGGCGTCGCCGCAGACCTGGGCACCGCCGAAGGCTGCGCATTACTAATAAATGCGGAGCCCCGCTGCGACATTCTGATCAACAATCTCGGTATATACGGCCCTCAGCCGTTTTTCGAGATCGACGATGCCGAGTGGTCCCGCTATTTTGAAGTCAACATTATGTCGGGCGTACGTTTGGCACGAGCCTATATGCCGGCAATGCTCGAACAGGACTGGGGCCGAGTCGTGTTTATTTCATCGGAGTCGGCATTGAACATCCCGGCCGACATGATCCACTATGGCTTCAGTAAAACGGCCCTGCTCGGGCTTTCCCGCGGCTTGGCCAAGCTTGCCGCCGGCAGCGGCGTCACAGTCAATTCCGTACTGCCCGGCCCGACGCTTTCCGAGGGCGCGGCGCAAATGCTGATGGCCTCGGCGCCTGAAGGTCAGACGCTGGAAGAAGCTGGCGCGGCTTTCGTAAAAGCACAACGCCCCAGTTCCATCATCCAGCGTGCGGCAACCCTTGAAGAGGTCGCCAATATGGTGGTCTATGTGGCCTCTCCGCTGTCCTCCGCAACAACCGGTGCGGCGCTCCGTGTGGAAGGCGGAGTGGTCGACAGCCTATAAGGCCATCGTCACAAGGCGGCCACTTTCTGGCGCAAGCGCCAGCCGCCCCACACTCCCAGCACGCAGGCGATCGCAAAAACCCAGCCGGACAAGGCGCCCGCCATGATGCCTGACAACAGCGTGCCGACCGTGCATCCCAGGGCCAGCATGGCGCCCCAGCCCATCAGCACGCCGCCCCCGAAATTGCGCAGCACATCGCGCAGCGACGGCAGGCGGGGCTTGAACTCGCCGGCCACCAAAGCTGCTGCCCAGGCGCCTCCAATCAAGCCCAGCACAAACAGGCCGTTGGGCGAGAGCAAGGTTTCCTTGACCACCGTGGCGCAACCCGAGAAGGTATCCAACCCCTCAAGGCGATCAGGCAACAACTGCCACTGTGAGGCCGCGGTCCGCGCCACGCTGCCTAGCTCTGCCGTAACGCCCAAGGGCGCATAGCGAAAGTAAGACATCACGCCTATGAACGCGACCAGTAACCCGCCAGCCCAAGTGGGCCAGCGGCGTACGAACACGTCGGCCCACTGGAACGTTCCCGCTGGTTCCGATGCATGCTTGGTGCCGTCGTGGCGCTTAAGTAAAAAAGCGGCTACCAGAGCCAAGGCCGCCAACTGAGCAAGCAGCGACCAGCCATACCCCAACGAATGCGGCAGCCATACGATCGGCGCCTCTTGAATGGTAAGCAGGTATAGCGTGTTCCATGATGCGAAGCCCAAGGCAAAACCCACCAAGGCGCCAAGCAAGGCAAAAATGGACGCGACCGAGCCTTCGCCCAGGCGATACAGATGCGCGCTGATGCACGATCCCGACACCGCCATGCCCACGCCAAAAGCCAGACTGCCCAACACCAGCACCCAGCTTATCGGCCCGATGTGCGCGCCCGGCGGCAAACGCCCGACAGCAGGTATGGGCAGGAAGGCACTGAACAAGACGTGGTAGCCGATGGTGCCGACGGCCAGCGCAACCACAATGCCGATCAAGCCGCGCGAGTCGTTCTGATCGAGAAAGTCGCGCGTAACGCAGAAGAAGCAAAAGCGCGAACGTTGCAGCACCACGCCGAAGGCCGTACCCGCCAACAAGGCGAACGCCAGCACACGGCCATTTGCTGGCCAGCCAGCCACGATGCCGGATGCGTAAAAAATGGAAGCGAAAACAAGAACGGCCAGCATTGCTGCTGGCCAAACTCGTTTCGCTGGAATTGCGAAACTAGTCATGACTTACAAACATCCGGTTAGATGTTGCCCCAGACGGTGCCGGCGGGATTGGTGATGGGTACACCAACAGCGTTACCGTACTCGGTCCAGGATCCGTCGTAGTTGCGCACGTCGTAGCCCAGCAGCTTTTTCAGAGCAAACCAGGAATGGCTGGAACGCTCGCCAATGCGGCAGTAGGTGATGACGGGCTTGGAGCCATCCACGCCAACGTCGGCGTATAGCTTCTTGAGCTCTTCAACGGGCTTGAACGTGCCGTCTTCTGCAACCAGCTTGCTCCAAGTGACATTGACTGCACCCGGGATATGGCCGGCGCGGATCGACAGCTCTTGAACGCCGGAAGGTGCGAAGATCTTGCCGTTGTATTCGTCAGCAGAGCGGATGTCCACCAACACGGCGTCTTGCTCTTTCTTGGCGACTGCAACCACATCGGTCAGGCGTGCGCGCAGGCTTTCGTCGGCGGCCTGGACCACGATATTGCCGGCAGCGGGGGTGGCGGGCGTGATGGTCAGTGGGCGGCCTTCGGCTTCCCACTTCTTGCGGCCACCGTCCAGCAGCTTGACGTTGTTCACGCCATAAATGTCGAACACCCAGGCGCCCCAGGCGGCGAACCAGTTGTTGGTGTCGCCGTACAGCACGGTGACGGTGTCATTGCTGATGCCAGCGTTGCGCAGCAGGTTTTGGAAGGCGTCCTGGCCGACGATATCGCGCTCGACCGTGTTGACCAGATCGGTATGCCAGTTGAAATTGACCGCGCCCTGGATGTGTCCGCGCTCGTACAAACCGGGATTAACACTAACTTCAACGACCCGAACCTTCGGATCGGCAAGGTTCTTTTCCAGCCAGTCAGTGCTGACCAATACGTCTGAAGCAGCGGCGTGCACCGCCCCGCCCACCAATAGTGTTAAGGAAGCAGCCAGTACGCCGGCCATCTTTTTATAAAAGGACATGATTTCGTCACCCAGGTAAAAGTAATAGACTGAGTACGAAAGATACCGAGGATTGCTACATAACCAAACTAACGGTTACAGCTAAGCTTATATAAGAAACCATATCAGCTCGTTTCTGAACAGACCAAGCGGCGGCCTGCTGCGGCGTGCCCGCCACCGGGCACTCTGGCACGCAGATAGAGCAATCGATGCATTCGTCGGGTTTGATGACCAGGAAGTTGGGGCCTTCCATGAAGCAATCCATCGGGCAAACAGACACGCAGTCGGTGTACTTGCACTGGATACATGCTTCAGTAACTACATAGGGCATGTTCGTCGATTCTGGCGCGCCCGACAGGAATCGAACCTGTACCAAGAGCTTCGGAGGCTCCCATTCTATCCATTGAACTACGGGCGCAGGGTCGCCATTGTAGCGTGTTTGCGCAATCCTGCACTAAAGCACCAGTCTCGTTATAATCGCGTATTCAGGTGCTGCCCGACCGTTACTCGTAACGTCGCGCGGAAGCCCTGCAATGGCAGGTCCTCTATAGCATTCAGGCCTTTTTGCCTACAGACTAGGAACACGCAGGATTCGATTATGAATAATACGGAACAACACGTCGAAGAGACCATCGAGGAGCACGAAGGCCTCATCAAAACGCCCAAACAGCTAATCGTAACGATCATCCTGGCTTTCCTGGTACCGGTCATCGTCATCGTCATGCTGGTCAATCTGGTCGAATCCACCATGCAGGCTGGTGCCGGGTCCACTGCTCAATCCGAAGAATCCATCGCATCGCGCATCAAGCCGGTAGCGGGCTTCAAGCTGGTCGACGCCAATGCGCCCAAGGTTTTCCAGACGGGCCAGCAAGTCTTCGAGACCACCTGTGCCGCCTGTCACTCCACTGGCGTGGCCGGCGCCCCCAAGCTGGGCGATAACGCCACCTGGGCTCCGCTGATCGCAAGCGGTTACGACAAGCTGGTCGAAATCGCCATTCACGGTAAGGGCGCCATGCCACCCAAGGGCGGCAATGCTTCCTTAAGCGACTTCGAAGTCGAGCGCGCCGTCGTTTACATGGCCAATGAATCGGGCGCGTCATTCGACGAACCCAAAGAACCGGCCGCCGACAATGCTGCTGCCACCGAACAACCCGCGGCAGCAGCAACGGCTGCTGCGCCCGCCGCTGCACCGGCGCCACAAGCTGCAGCGCCTGCCGCCGCAGCCCCAGCCGCCGAAGCACCCGCGCCTGCAGCACAAGAAGCCGCAGCACCCGCCCCGGCAGCTGATAGCGCTGCTGCCGATTCCACCGGCAAGAAGGTTTACGAGTCCGTCTGCTTTGCTTGCCATGTCAGCGGCGTAGCCGGCGCACCCAAACTGGGCGACAAGGCCGCCTGGGCCAAGTACCTGGACCATGGCATGGATACCATGTTGCAAAATGCCATCCGCGGCGTAGGCGCCATGCCTCCTCGCGGCGGTTCGCAAGCTACCGACGAAGAAATCAAGGCAGCCATCGAATACATGGTCCAGTCTGTGCAGTAAGCCAGACGCCAACACAAAAAAGGCCAGACGCGTGTCTGGCCTTTTTTCTGGACGGCCTCGTGTATTGCGCGGCCGTTTTCCTTATCTTGCTTGAACTGCCGCTTGTGCCTGCAGCGACATGCCAAGTTGCACGCGGCGCTGCAGCCAGGGGCTGGGGCGATAACGCATATCGCCCGTCACGCGATGCATGGCGCGCAAGATCTCCAGCACATGGGCACTGCCCAGGGCATCTCCCATCGACAGCGGCCCGCCCTTGGGGTAACCCAAACCCAGCGCAACGGCTTGATCGATATCCTGTGGGGTGGCGATGGCTTGCTGGGCAATATCGCTGGCCACGTTGACGATGGCTGCGACGATGCGCTGGGCGACGAAGCCGGCCGAGTCATCAATGACCGATACTGGGGTGCCATCGCTGGCAAACAGCGCGTGAGCGGCATCGCGCCATGGGGCTTGCGTGGCCGCCGAACACATGACTACACGTCGCCTGCCTTGCTCCAGACCAAAGAAGGTATCCAGCGCCACGGTGCGCTCGCCATCAAGCTGATGGCCGCCGACCAGGCATGCCGTATCTTCGCCGTAGGGCGTCACGACGATCAAGGCATCATCGGGCGGTGCTTCCGCCGCTATCGGCGTTACGCCCAAGCTCTTGAGCAGTGCCGCGGCGCGCTTGTGGCCAACAGAGTGATACGGGGCAAGCCACACCCGCAGGCCCTCGGGCAGCGCCGGAACTGCGGGCTCTTGCGGTATTTGCTTGCGACCGTCCACATACTTGTAAAACCCCTGCTCGGTCTTGCGGCCCAGCATTTTGCCCGCCGAGCGCACCGATGTGATGGGCGACGGACGGAAACGGGGCTCATCGAAAAACTGGCGGTAGATCGATTCCATGACGGGGTGCGACACATCCAGGCCGGTCAGGTCTAGCAGCTCGAACGGGCCCATGCGAAAGCCTGCTTGCTCGCGCATGATGGCATCGATTTGATAAAACGGCGCCACCGATTCCTGAGCGGTCTTGAGCCCCTCCACATTCATGCCGCGGCCGGCATGGTTGACAATGAAGCCGGGCATATCGCGAGCCCTGACGGGGGTGTGACCCATGACGCGGGCCAACGCCATCAGCGCATCGCCAGTTTGCGGATCGCTGCGCAGGCCGTCGATAACCTCCACGACCTTCATCAGCGGCACGGGATTGAAAAAGTGATAGCCGGCGACCCTGCCCGGGCGCTCACAAGCCTGGGCGATCGCCGTGATCGACAAGGAAGAGGTATTGGACGCCAAGATGCAATCGGTGGAGACTATGCCTTCCAGTTGACGGAACAAGTCGGTTTTGACATCCAGCCGTTCAACGACCGCCTCGATAACCAGGTCGGCGCGCGCCATTTCGGCAATGTCCGCGCACGCGTGCACGCGTGCCAGCGACTGTGCCGCGAGGTCGGCGCTGAGCTTTTCCTTGGCGACCAGCTTGTCCCAGATTTGCTGCAGCGACTCGCGCGCGGCAGCCACAGCGGCTGCATTCAGGTCGAACAGCAGCACGTCCAGCCCGGCCTGCGCGGCAATTTGCGCAATCCCCCGGCCCATGGCACCTGCACCGACTATTCCTATGGTCTTAATGGTTTTCAAGATAATCTCCTTCTAATCCGCTTGCATTAACGGCCTGGCGTTAACGCGTCAATTCTTCGATTTCTTGGTCGCTAAGACCCAGACGGTCACGTAGTACCTGACGGGTATGCTCGCCCAGTAGCGGCGCAGCATGGCGATAGCTGACCGGGCTGTCCGAGAAGCGCAAGGGACTGGCCCCCACCGGAGCCTCCCCGGCCGTGGCGTGCGGCAGCATCTGCTGCATGCCGCGCCATTTCACCTGGGGGTCTTCGTAAACCTGATCGATCGTATTGATGGGGCCGGCTGGCACGCCCACCTGCTCGAGTTCTCGTAACCAGTAATCGCGCGACTGGGTCTTCATTGCCTCTACCAGCATGGGCACCAACACTTCGCGATTGATCACCCGATTTGAATTGGTCGAGAAGCGAACATCCTCGGACAAACCCGGCCGGCCTATTACCCGGCAGAAGGCGGCAAACTGCCCATCATTGCCCACGGCGACGATCAAATGACCATCAGCGGCGGAAAACACCTGGTAAGGGACCAGGTTCTGGTGGGCATTACCGGCGCGTTGCGGTGCTTGGCCGGTCGTCATGTAATTCAAGTTTTGATTGGCCAGCATGGCAACCTGGCAATCCAGCAAGGCCATGTCGATGTGCTGCCCCAGGCCGCTGCGGCTGCGTTCGTGCAAGGCGGCCAGAATACCGACCGTGGCGTACATGCCGGTCATGAGGTCGGCCACGGCAACCCCCGCTTTTTGCGGTCCGCCGCCAGGCAGGTCGTCGCGCTCGCCCGTAATGCTCATCAGCCCGCCCATCCCCTGGATCATGAAGTCGTATCCGGGACGATTGGCATAAGGCCCTGTCTGGCCGAAGCCGGTGATGGAGCAATAGATAAGCGCCGGATTCAAAGCCTTGATGCTTTCGTAGTCCAGCCCGTACTTGCGCAGGCCCCCGACCTTGAAGTTCTCGACCAGAATGTCGCACTGCCCGGCCAGCTTGCGAACCAGTTCTGCACCGCGCGCCGTGGCGATGTCCAGCGCAACCGACTGCTTGTTGCGATTGGCCGAGGCATAGTAGGCGGCTTCGGAGGTATCGCGTCCCTGGGCATCCTTGATGTAGGGAGGCCCCCAGCCTCGGGTGTCGTCGCCGGCACCGGGGCGCTCTATCTTGATGACCTCCGCACCCAGGTCCGCAAGGTTCTGTGTACACCACGGCCCCGCCAGCACACGCGTGAGGTCAAGGACTCGGATGCCGGTAAGAGGCGCTGGGCGTAAAGACATGGCAGACAATAGCTTCAATAGGTAAACCAGTATTTTGCCTGATATGCGCAGCCCCTGCCGCGTCGCCAAAGAATGGCCCTAGAATAGAACCACCCCCCAGTACGGAGAAACGCATGCCAGGCCCTTTAGTCGACGAACTCTATCCGCAGTTGGTGCTGCCCGTCATCGCGGCGCCCATGTTCATTGTGTCCGGCCCCGAACTTGTCATTGCCCAATGCGCCAGTGGCATCGTGGGATCCATGCCGGCCTTGAATGCCAGGCCACAAGGCTTGCTGACAGAGTGGCTCACGCAGGTGGAGACGACATTGGCCGAACTGAAGCAGCGGGACCCGGACCGCGCCATCGCGCCCTACGCCATCAACCACATCATCCATAAGTCCAACGACCGCCTGGAGCACGATCTGGATGTGTGCGCACAGCATAAGGTGCCGCTGATCATCACCAGCCTGCGCGCGCCTGGGGATGTCGTCAAGGCCATACACGGCTGGGGCGGCAAGGTCTTCCACGACATTACCACCCTGCGCCATGCCGAGAAGGCGCTGGAGGCAGGCGTGGACGGGCTGATACTGGTGTGTTCGGGGGCTGGCGGCCATGCCGGCACCCTTAGCCCCTTTGCTCTCATGGCCGAAGTTCGGCGCATGTACGACGGGCCTATCGCCTTGTCTGGGGCCATATCGCGCGGCAGCGACGTATTGGCTGCCCGGGCCATGGGCGCCGACTTCGCCTACATCGGCACGCGCTTCATTGCCAGCCGCGAAGCCCGCGCGGTAGACGCCTATAAAGACATGCTGGTACAGGCGCGCGCCAGCGATGTCATCTATACCCCTTACTTTACCGGCATCCCGGGCAACTACCTCAGGGCCAGTATTGTTGCGGCGGGCCTGGATCCCGACCAACTGGACAAGGCCGGCAGTGCAGGCACCAACTTCGGCACCACGCGCAGCAAGCCATGGCGCGACATCTGGGGCGCCGGCCAAGGCGTGGCTGCTATCGAGCAAATACTTGCCGTGGACGAAATCGTCGAGAACCTGAAGCGCGAATACCATCAGGCTCGCAAAAGCCTGGCCCTCGAAAGCGAAGGGGCTTGCGCATGATAGAAACCAGCCGCAGCGGCGCCTGCGTAACGCTGCTTATCAACCGCCCTGAAAGACGCAACGCGCTGAACAATGTCATGTATCGCCAGTTGGAAGACAGCCTGCAGGCGGCACAGGCTGATGCCTCTTGCAGCGCAATTATCCTGACGGGGGCGCAGGGGTATTTCAGTTCAGGCAATGATGTGTCGGAGTTCCGCGGCGCGCGCAGCGTGGAAGACAGCCCGGCGCTCTCGTTCCTGCGTACGCTGGCAAGCATAGACGTACCGGTGGTGGCCGCCGTCGAGGGCGCGGCCATCGGGGTAGGGGTCACCCTGCTGCAGCATTGCGACTTCGTCTATGCCGGCGACACCGCCACGTTCGCCATGCCGTTTGTTCCGCTGGGGCTCAGTCCCGAAGGCGGATCCAGCCTGTTGCTGGCACAACTGGTGGGTGCTCGGCGCGCCGCTGAATGGCTACTGCTCGGAAAGCCCTTTTCGGCTCAGGAAGCACAAGACAGCGGCTTCATTACCCAGGCCGTTCCGGCCGGCATGGCGCTCGAGCACGCTACAAACACGGCCCATGCCCTGACAGCGCAACCGGCACAGGCTCTGCGGGAGGCCAAGAAAATCCTGCAGGAAAGCCAGCGCGCGGCACTAGGGCATGCCTTTGACCGGGAAAAAACCCTGTTTGGACGCCGCCTGGTATCCGATGAAGCGCAAGCGGCTTTCGCGAGTTTCTTAAGTAAAAGGAAGGCGCCAGAAGCTTGATCCATGCCATCTCGCTACATAAGCTGCGGAAACACGACACTTTATTGATGGCCTAGGGTTTACCCTTGCTTTAATCCTAGGGTAAACCCTATAATGGACTTGTCAGCACAAAACATCCTGTTCTGTGCCAGACATAACATCAATAGGTAGACACCATGTCAGATCTTTCCATCAATCAGTACACTCGCTTGAATGACTCTCTTGAGCGCGATTTGATGCGTCAGGCTCTGAACAGCGGCGAGTCCTTATCCTTCACGGCACTGACCAAAAACGCTCTTGGTTCCTTGCGGAAAGCCGGTAGCTGGTTCTTCGCATACATGATCGACGTAACTGAAGCCCTGAACGAAGCACGCGCTAAAGACTCGCGCTATTCACGCTCGTACTGGTAACAATCTGGGCGCGCTCTAGCGCCCTCCGAATTCTTGTGATTGCGAGCCTGCCTGTTGTGGCAGGCTTTTTATTTGTTGTTCAGCATGGCCTTGAGCATCCCCAATCGGTCTTTGGGGCTTAGCGCCGTTGCCGCCGGGTCTTCCGTAACCGTAAGCTCGGCCAAACCCATTTCCTCGATGAAGCGAGAGCGCTCTCGCACCAGATCTTCCCGGGCCCGACGCCGCTTCTTGCACCAGCTTAGGTGCAAACTGCGCTGCGCCCGGGTAATGCCCACATACATCAGCCGCCGTTCTTCCTGTATGCGCAGCGCCAGCGACTCAGCCGCGGCGGCGGGGTCGGCGTCTTCTTCGTCCCGGCCAAGATGGGGCAGCAAGCCCTCTTCGACGCCTGCCAGATAAACGTGAGGGTACTCCAGGCCCTTGGAGGCATGCAGGGTCGACAGCTTGACCGCGTCGGGATCGTCATCGTCGTTGCGCTCGAGCATAGTGACCAAAGCAACGTGCTGCACCAATTCGAGCAAGTTCAGACCGTCTTCCTCGGCTTTGCGTGTCAGCCAACCAACAAGCTCGAGCACGTTCTGCCAACGCGTCTGGGCCGGCTTCTCTTCGAGCGTATCGTAAAGATAGCGCTCGTATTGAATATTGCTGACGAGCTCATCGAGTATGGCGCCCGGACTGTCTTCGGTGGCGCCGTCGACGCCAATCGCGGCTGAGGCGGGCAGGTCTCCAGCCAACAGGCTGGCTTGCGCGGCGGGGGCCAACTGCAAGCTTCCTTTGCGCCCGGCCCGCGTCTGAATACGCTGGATGAACAGGCCGAAAGTCTGCAGCGGCTCCAACTGCTTGGCGGCCAGCTTGTCGCTGGCGCCGATCTCGAACACCGCTTCAAACAAGGACAACTGCCGTTCGCTGGCGAACTGGCCCAAGGTCTGCAAGGTGCTTTGCCCAACGCCTCGGCGCGGCGTCGTGACCGCCCGTATAAAAGCCGGATCGTCGCTGTCGTTGGCGATCAGGCGCAAGTAGGCAAGGATATCGCGGATCTCGGCCTTGTCAAAAAAGCTTTGCCCGCCAGATATGGTGTACGGGATGCGTAGATTGCGCAGCGCCTGCTCCAAGGCACGTGCCTGATGATTGCTGCGATAAAGCACCGCGAAGTCACGCCATTCGGCGCGCCGCTCGAAACGCGCGGCCGACAGGCGCACGGCAATTGACTCGGCCTCGACGTCCTCGGTGTCCATGGGGGTGACCTGTATGGGCTCACCGACCCCAAGGTTGGACCACAACTTCTTGCCGAACAGATTCGGATTCTTGCTGATCACTTGGTTGGCGGCCGACAGAATGCGCTGCACCGAGCGGTAGTTCTGCTCGAGCTTGATGATTTGCAGATTGGGGTAATCGGTAGTTAGATTGGCCAGGTTCTGCACTGTCGCGCCGCGCCAGGCGTAGATCGCCTGATCGTCATCACCAACAGCGGTAAACATGGCACGATCGCCGGTCAGCCATTGGACCAAGCGGTATTGGCAAACATTGGTGTCCTGGTATTCGTCGACCAACAGGTAGTGCACACGGGCCTGCCAGCGCTGGCGCACTTCAGCATTGGTTTCAAGCAATAGCGCCGGCAAGCGGATCAGGTCATCGAAGTCGACCGCCTGATAAGCCGACAAGGTAGCGCTGTAGCTGCGATACACTCTGGCGGCTTCGATCTCGCTGGGGCTGGCCGCTGCACGATCCGCGGCATCCGGGTCCATCAACTGGTTCTTCCACAACGAGATATTTTGCTGCACGGCACGCAGGCGGGCCTTGTCGGTGGTGGCCAGCAGCTCTTGAATAATGGCCAGCGCGTCGGTGGCGTCCAGAATGGAAAAGCTGGCCTTCAGGCCGGCATGACGCGCCTCTTCGCGCAGGAAGCGCAAGCCCAGCGAATGAAAAGTACTAACCGTTAATCCCTTGGCCAGCTTGGCGTCCACCAGCATCTTCACGCGCTCGTTCATCTCGCGCGCGGCCTTGTTGGTAAAGGTAAGCGCCACCACATGGCGTGCCGGATAGGCGCACTCGCGCAACAGGTAAGCAATTTTTTGAGTGATCACCCTGGTCTTGCCGCTACCGGCGCCGGCCAGCACCAGGCACGGGCCGTCCAGATACAGCACCGCCTGGCGCTGCATGGCGTTCATATCGGAGGCTACGGTGTGGCCAGACGTACTCAAGAATGTTCCTAGATTTCCAGCGGATCGACTTCAAGGTTGTAGCGCACGCGAAAGTCCCGCGCGAGCCCTGCCAGCGCAGCCGACCAGGTCGTCAGGAACTGTTGCAGGGCACGGCGATTGGTGCTTTCAACCAGCAATTGTGCGCGCTCGACGTTGGCCACTCTGACCACCCGCAGGGGTACGGGATCGTAGAGCGTAATGGCATCAAGGGCCTCGTACATCGTAGCCTGTTCCGTCGGAAGTCGGCGCGCACTGGCCAGGAAGTCCAGGGCCGCCGCCAACTGGCGGGCCTCGGCCGTGAGCAAAGCCTGATAGGCATAAGGCGGCAAGCCCACCGCCTTGCGCTCGTCCAGCCCATAGCCTGCAAAGCCGGGATAGTCGTGACGTATGAGAGCCTGATAGACCGCCTGCTCGGGGTAATCGGTCTGGATGATGACCTGCCCGCCCTTTACGTGGCGGCCTGCGCGCCCGGCCACCTGCATCAGTTGCGCAAACAAGCGCTCGGGCGCACGAAAATCTTGAGCAAACAGCATGGCATCGGCATTCAGCACGCCGACCAGGCCCAGGTTGGCGAAGTCGTGACCTTTCGCAACCATTTGGGTGCCGACCAACAGGTCGAACTCGCCGGCGTGTATGCGGGCAAAAAGCGCCGCGGCGCTGCCTTTGAGTCGCGTGCTGTCGGCATCGATGCGGGCAATACGCGCCTGCGGAAAAAGCTCGGCCAAATGCTCTTCTACCCGCTGGGTGCCTCGCCCCATGGGTTTCAGGTCCTGGTCGCCGCACTCGGGACATGCAGCAGGAACGCGCGCCTGATGACCGCAATGATGGCACTGCAATATATTGCGCCGCGCACCTGCCCGGTGCAGCACGGTATACGCGGTACAACGGGGGCATTGGCTGACCCACCCGCAAGAAGAACAATTCAGTACCGGCGCATAACCCCGTCTGTTAAGGAAGACCAGGGCCTGCTCTTTGGCTGCCAGCCGTTCGCCGATGGCTTTGATCAGTTGCGGCGAAAACCCCTGCTGCAATGCCAGTCGGCGCGTGTCTACCAGCCGCACTTCAGGCAGCGCGACATCACGTGCGCGCTGCGCAAGCGTGTAGCGCAGGTAGTGACCGGTTTGCGCGTGATTCCAGCTTTCCAGCGAGGGCGTCGCCGAACCCAGCACAACCGGTATGTTCAGGTCGCTACCGCGCCAGACGGCAAGGTCGCGGGCCGAATAACGCAGCCCATCTTGCTGCTTGTATGAGGTGTCGTGCTCTTCGTCGACGATAATCATGCCCAGTTCGGGCATGGGAGCAAAAATCGACAGTCGGGTTCCGAGCAGCACGCGGGCCTGGCCCCGCTGTACTTGCAGCCACGCTCGCAAGCGCTCGCCATCGGACAAACCGCTGTGCATGACCGCCAAGGCGCCTGACCCGGCCACGCTGGCCAGGCGCGCCCGCAGCGAACGTTCCAACTGCGGCGTAAGGTTGATTTCGGGCACCATGAACAGCACCTGCTTGCCGCGAGCCAGTACTTGTTGAGCCGCGTGCAGATAGACTTCGGTCTTGCCGCTACCTGTGACGCCATGCAGCATTACCGTTTTATGTTGCCGCAACGCAGCAATGGCGGTGGCCGCAGCGGCCTGCTCGGCATTCAGTTGTGGTGGAACGTCGGGCGGGACGTCGCGCCGCGCAACTGGCTTGCGATTGTCCAGGCGCTGCACCGGTCCACCTGCCGACAGTTTTCCTTGGTAAGCCGACACCTTGCGCAGCGCGGTGGGCAGTGCGGGCAATATGACCTCGCCGAGCGGGCGTTGATAGTACTGCGCAGCAAATGACGCCATCCGTAACCAATCGGCCGACAAAGGCGGTGTGTCGTCAAGCACCTGGTCTATTTCTTTGACCAAGGCAATATCAATAGCGGGGGCCTCCGGCAAGCCGACCACCACCCCCACCACCTTGCGCCGGCCAAAGGGCACAATAACCCTGACCCCGACCTCGACCGGCACTGTCGACAAGTAGTCGAACAAGGCCAAGAGCGGCACATCCACCGCCACCCGCAAGCAATAAACCCCGGGTGCTACCGGGCCGGCAGCAACCGGCGACGACAAACCAATCGAGGATTCAGTGAGCATGGATACTTCAAGTAAATTCTGGCTTAGACGTATAAATGATTGCTGGACCTGGACTTAGCGCCCGTGCCCCTCCCCTGTGGATAACTTTGGGGAAAAGCTTGGTCATAAGATGTGGAAAGTCAACCTACCCCGCACTGTAATAAGCGAATTGCTGTGCCACACGAGCTAATTACTTATATTTTTCAATAGCTTGTGAGGCATTCCGAAAGCGTAACTGAACAGTAATACCAAATGCTGCAGAGCACCGAAAATTGTGCACAACCGGCACCCGCAGCATAAAAAAATAGGGGTTTTACCTGTTGCCGGGCAAAAGATTTAGTGCTTGCCGCGACTATAAGTATGGACCTCGTCAACCAGTGTGCTGACCGCAGCAGGCGGCGTAAATCGGGATATTCCGTGGCCCAGGTTAAACACGTGCCCGCCCGCCCCTACCGTGCCGAAGTCGTCGATGACGCGACGAACTTCGCGGCGGATGGCGGCGTCTCCGCCGAAAAGCGCCATGGGATCAAGGTTGCCCTGCAATGCGACCGCATCGCCCGTGCGTTGCCGCGCTTTGGCCAGGTTGGCCGTCCAGTCCAGCCCTACAGCGTCACAACCCAGGCCGGCGATATCTTCCAGCCACAATGCACCACCCTTGGTAAAGACGATGACCGGCACCCGCCGTCCTTCGTGTTCGCGGATAAGTCCGTCTACAACCTTGCGAGTGTATGCCAGCGAAAATTCCTGGAAATGCCCATCGGCCAGCGCCCCGCCCCAACTGTCGAAGATCATGACAGCTTGAGCACCCGCCTGGATCTGAGCATTGAGGTACTGCTGCGTAGCCAGGGCATTGACTTCCAGCATGCGATGCAGGAGATCGGGGCGGCTGTACAGCATGGTTTTGATCAGGCGATAGTCATCAGAGCCCTGACCTTCGACCATATAGCAGCCTACCGTCCAGGGGCTGCCTGCAAAGCCGATAAGCGGCACTTTGCCGTCGAGCTCTTTGCGAATAAGCGTGATGGCATCGAAAACATACTGCAGGCGTGCAAGGTCGGGTACGGCCAGGCGCTTAACGTCGTCTTCGTTGCGTACGGGGTGGGCAAACTTCGGGCCTTCACCGGCCACGAAGTCCAGCCCCAGCCCCATGGCATGAGGAACCGTGAGGATGTCTGAGAACAGGATGGCTGCGTCCAGATCGAAGCGCATGAGCGGCTGTAGCGTGACCTCGCAAGCGTACTCGCGATTTTGCGCCAAGGCGAGGAAAGAGCCAGCCTTTGCGCGGGTCTCGTTGTACTCGGGCAGATAGCGACCAGCCTGGCGCATCATCCAGATAGGCGTATAAGGTACGGGTTCGCGCATGAGCGCACGCAGGAACACATCGTTTTTCAAAGTCGGTGTAGTCACGGTTATCCTTATTGCAAGACCATTGATTTTACCCGTCTCCGGGGTGGTTGGGGACGGCTTCGGCACGGAACGGCGCAGCGTCGATATCGTGCTTGCGCATCAGCGCCCAAAAAGCTCGTCGGTGTTTTTGCGCAGCGCGCGCGGCCATGGCGATATTGCCGGAGTGTCGGCCCAGCGCCGCAGTGATGTAGGCGCGTTCGAAGCGCTCGATAACCTGGCTTTTGGCGGCGCGGAAGGACTCGCGCGTGGTCGCACAGCGCGAGGCTGACGCAATGGCGAACGCTTCGAGCTCGGTACCGCTGCGGTCCAGTATGGTGGCACACAGTGCTTCTTGAGTAAGCGGGCCCGCCAAGCCCGCCATGCGGGTGTAGTTCGCCCGGTTTTCGGAAATGGACGACCTGGCAGCCGGCGGGCTTGCCAGGTAACGATTGCCATCCAGCAGGCGCTCGATACGAGCGCGGAGCTCTTCTATGCACAAGGGGTCGCGTACGAAATCGGCCAGGCCCAGTGTGTGCAGGTCGTCCAGGGCGGCGGCCTTCAGGTTGCGGACCAGCGCAACGACCGGCGTGTGCAATGCCCCCTTTGCCATCGATAAACTGGTGCGCGCCCAAGCCAGATTGCTTTCGTTGACGGGTATCAGGCAGGCATCGTAGCGGCGCAAGCGCATGGACGAGGCGGCAAGGAGCCGCGCCGACTCGACGCTGTCGACGGTGGCGTTGCAGCCGTCCAGCGGATGCAACTGCAGCTTGCCCGCGGCATGCGGACCCAGCCAGGGCCCTAGCCAATCGAAGCAGCATGGCGTACTTAGCACTGCGCAATCCAGACGTTCCCTCATGGTGATCTCCTGATAGTTGAAGCGTAGCGGTAGGGCCAGCATAGTTAGGCTCGCTTGCTACAACAATCCGGAATACTGTTAACTCGGCAACTACCTACGCCGAGACGGGCACGAATGGCGCAAAGCCTTCGGCGCAAAAAGCAAACGCCCCGCAAGTGCGAGGCGCCGGCTTGGTGGCAGCCCCGTGGGGGCATGCCGCGACAGGATCAGTGCTGGCGGCGGGTTTGCCGAAGCGAGCGCGCTGCAGCGGCCTGAGCAGCCAACATGGCCAGCTCGGCTTCCACGACAGCGATGTCAGCCTTGTCGGTGGTATTGCGCAATGCCTCTTCGGCGCGCTTGCGCGCTTCCAGGGCCTTGGCTTCGTCAAGATCTTCCGCCCGGATGGCCGTATCGGACAACACCGTTACGGTACCCGGTTGGATCTCGAGAATACCGCCTGCAACAAAGATGCTGACTTCAGTCTCATCGGCCAGAACGATCTTGACCGTTCCGGGACGGATCCGCGAAATAAGCGGGGTGTGGCCGGGCAGTATGCCCAGCTCGCCCGCCTCGCCAGGCAGCGTCACGAACTTCGCCTCGCCGGCGAATATCGATTCTTCTGCGCTGACAACGTCAACATGCAAGTTGGCCATGTTTAATCCTTATTGGAGTTTCTTGGCTTTTTCGAATGCTTCGTCGATAGAACCGACCATGTAGAAAGCCTGTTCGGGCAAAGCATCGCATTCGCCTTCAACGATCATCTTGAAGCCGCGCAGGGTTTCCGCCAGCGGAACGTATTTGCCGGGCGAGCCGGTAAACACTTCTGCCACGTGGAAGGGCTGCGACAGGAAGCGCTGGATCTTGCGAGCACGAGCCACCGCCTGCTTGTCTTCGGGCGAAAGTTCGTCCATGCCAAGAATGGCGATAATGTCGCGCAGCTCTTTATAGCGCTGTAAGGTTTGCTGTACACCGCGGGCAACACTGTAGTGCTCTTCACCGACGACTTGAGGATCAAGCTGGCGGCTGGTGGAGTCGAGCGGGTCGACGGCCGGGTAGATACCCAGAGCGGCGATGTCGCGGGACAACACAACGGTGGAGTCCAAGTGCTGGAAAGTCGTGGCTGGCGAGGGGTCGGTCAAGTCATCGGCAGGAACGTAAACGGCCTGGATGGACGTAATGGAACCCGTTTTGGTCGATGTAATGCGCTCTTGCAACTGGCCCATTTCTTCGGCCAGCGTTGGCTGGTAGCCCACCGCGGAAGGCATACGGCCCAGCAGTGCGGACACTTCGGTTCCGGCCAGCGTGTAGCGGTAGATGTTGTCGACGAAGAACAGGATGTCGCGGCCTTCGTCACGGAATTTCTCGGCCATGGTGAGGCCCGACAGCGCAACGCGCAGACGGTTCCCAGGAGGCTCGTTCATCTGACCGAACACCATCGCGACCTTGGATTCCTTCAGGTTATCCAGCTGAATGACGCCGGCTTCTGCCATTTCGTGATAGAAGTCGTTGCCTTCGCGAGTGCGCTCGCCCACGCCAGCAAACACTGACAAGCCGCTGTGCGCCTTGGCGATGTTGTTGATGAGCTCGAGCATGTTGACCGTCTTGCCCACACCGGCGCCGCCGAACAGGCCGACCTTGCCGCCCTTGGCAAACGGGCAAACCAGGTCAATAACCTTGATGCCGGTTTCGAGCAGTTCGACCGAAGGCGAAAGTTCGTCGAACTTGGGCGCCTTCTGGTGGATGGCGCGTGTTTCGTTGCCCTCGATGGGGCCGCGCTCGTCGATCGGACGACCCAGCACGTCCATGATGCGACCCAGGGTGCCCTCACCGACAGGCACCGAGATCGGCGCGCCGGAGTTGGCCACTTCCATGCCGCGACGCAGACCGTCGGAAGAGCCCATGGCAATGGTGCGGACGACGCCGTCGCCCAATTGCTGCTGCACCTCGAAGGTAAGGCCGGCTTCGGCGAAATCCGAGCTGGTGTCGACGAGCTTGAGCGCGTCGTAAATCTTGGGAATGGTGTCGCGGGGGAACTGAATATCCACCACGGCGCCGATGCACTGAACGATGGTACCGTTGCTCATGTTTAGTCCTTGCTAAATAACTTTGACGGGATGCCTTCTGTTAAAACTTAAACAGCGGCAGCGCCCCCCACGATTTCTGAAATCTCTTTGGTAATAGCGGCCTGGCGGGTCTTGTTATAGACCAGCTCGAGCTCGCCGATGACTTTCTTGGCATTGTCCGACGCTGCCTTCATGGCGACCATCCGGGCAGACTGCTCGGACGCCATGTTTTCGGCCACTGCCTGATACACCAACCCTTCCACGTAGCGCATCAGCAGATCGTCGATGACGGTCTTGGAGTCGGGTTCGTAGATGTAGTCCCAGCCGTATTCTGACTTGATCACGCCGTCCTGGCCGTCGGCATCGTCGCCGCCATCAGCCTGAAACGGATCGGCCAGACCGCTGGGCAGCGGCAACAGGCGAATGAAGGTTGGGTCTTGCTTCATCGTATTGACGAAGCGATTGGTCGCCAGATAGACGGCGTCGATCTTGCCGTCTATGAAATCATCGATCTGCACCTTGATGGCGCCGATCAGGCGGTCCAGGTTGGGCGTGTCGCCCAGCTGCACTTCCTGGGACACCAGGTTTGCACCGATACGGCTTAGCAGACTGGCGCCCTTGTTGCCCAGGGCAGTGGTCTGAACCGAAATGCCTTTTTGCTCGAACGCTTTCAGGCGTGCAAGCACCAGACGCATGATGTTGGTGTTCAACCCGCCGCACAAACCCTTGTCGGTCGTAATGACCACGATGCCGACGCCGCGAATGTCGCTGCGCTCGATCATGTAAGGATGCGTGTAGTCGGGGTTGGCCCCCATCAAGTGTGCTGCGATATCGCGCACCTTGGTTGCATAGGGACGGCCGGCACGCATCCGCTCTTGCGCCTTGCGCATCTTGGATGCCGCCACCATCTCCATGGCTTTGGTGATCTTGCGCGTGTTTTGCACGCTCTTGATCTTGGTTCGAATTTCCTTAATTCCGGCCATCGCTCTTTCCTGAAAGGGCGTTATAGCGGGGCGACTTGCGTAAGCCCCACCGTATGTGTGAATGACGAAGCCAATGCCGCGTCATCCCCCGCCACTAAACCTTAAAAAGCACCGTGCTTTTTGAACTCTTGTATGGCTGCAACCAGGCTTGCCTCGTCGTCCTTGGACAGTTCCTTGGTGTCTTCGATGCGCTGAATCATGTCGTCGTGCTTGGACTTCAGGAAATCTTTCAGTGCTTTCTCGAAAGGCAGGATCTGCTCGACTTCGAGGTCGTCCAGGTAGCCGTTATTGACCGCGAACAGCGTGACGGCAAGTTCCCATACCTGTAGCGGCTGGTACTGAGGCTGCTTGAGCAGTTCGACCACGCGTTTGCCGCGCTCGAGCTGACGACGCGTGGCGTCGTCAAGGTCGGAGGCAAACTGGGCGAAAGCGGCAAGCTCGCGATACTGCGCCAAGTCGGTGCGAATACCGCCGGCCAACTTCTTGATGACCTTGGTTTGGGCAGCACCACCCACCCGGGATACCGAGATACCAGCGTTGATGGCGGGACGCACACCAGCGTTGAACAAGTCGGTTTCCAGGAAGATCTGGCCGTCAGTGATGGAAATGACGTTGGTCGGTACGAAAGCGGAAACGTCGCCAGCTTGCGTCTCGATGATGGGTAGCGCGGTGAGAGAACCGGTCTTGCCCTTGACTTCGCCGTTGGTGAATTTCTCGACGTAGTCTTCGTTGACGCGCGCGGAGCGCTCGAGCAGGCGGGAGTGCAGATAGAACACGTCGCCAGGGTAGGCTTCGCGGCCGGGAGGACGGCGCAGCAACAGCGATACCTGACGATAGGCCCAGGCTTGCTTGGTCAAGTCGTCGTAAATGATCAGGGCGTCTTCGCCGCGGTCGCGGAAATACTCGCCCATGGTGCAGCCCGAGTAGGCCGACAGGTACTGCATGGCAGCCGAGTCGGACGCCGCTGCAGCCACAATAATGGTGTATTCCAGTGCGCCGTGCTCTTCGAGCTTGCGTACGACGTTGCTGATGGTGGACGCCTTCTGGCCGATGGCAACGTACACGCAGGTAACGTTCTTGCCCTTCTGGCTGATGATGGTGTCGACGGCAACAGCCGTTTTACCGGTCTGGCGGTCGCCAATGATCAGCTCGCGCTGACCGCGACCAATCGGCACCATGGAGTCGATGGCCTTGATACCGGTTTGCAGAGGCTGCGAAACCGATTTACGGGCGATCACGCCTGGGGCGACTTTCTCGATGATGTCAGTAAGCTTGGCGTTGATGGGACCCTTGCCATCAATAGGCACACCCAATGCGTCGACAACGCGGCCGCGCAGTTCGGGACCTACCGGTACTTCCAGAATGCGGCCGGTGGTTTTTACCGGATCGCCTTCGGAGACGCTGGTGTAGTCGCCCAAAATAACCGCGCCGACAGAATCACGCTCGAGGTTGAGCGCAAGTCCGAACACGTTATTCGGGAATTCAAGCATTTCGCCTTGCATCACATCGGACAAGCCGTGGATACGGGTAATACCGTCGGTCACGGAAACGACCGTGCCTTGCGTACGTACGTCGGTCGACGCGCCCAGGCCTTCAATACGGGCCTTGAGCAGTTCGCTGATCTCTGACGGGTTAAGTTGCATGTTCAGACTCCTGGAATCCTGTTATCTGGCGCGCGTCAGGCGGCCAGAGTGTCGCGCATGCGAGCCAACTGGGCACGCACAGAAGTATCAAGTACTTGGTCGCCGACGGTCACACGAACGCCGCCGATCAAGTCGGCATCGACGGTAACGGCCGGCTTCAATTTGAGGCCAAACTTCTTTTCAAGCCCGGCGACAAGCTGCTGGACTTGCGTGTCGTCTAGCGCAAAGGCGCTGCGTATTTCAGCCAACGCTGTACCTTCGTGCTCGTTCTTCAGGTGATCGAATTGCTCGGCGATTTGCGGCAACACCAGTATGCGGTGATTGCTGACCAGCAGTTCGATCAGGTTGCGCCCTTCGGAAGTAAGCGGAGTCTTGACCAGGCCCGCAAACAGCTCGGTGCGTTGCGCAACGTTCAGCCTGGGATCGGTCAGCGCTTCGCGCACGTCGTCCTGGCTGGCGACATGACCAAGCTCGGACAACAATTCAGACCACTGCGTCAATCCGTTCGGGCTTTGACGTGCCGAGGCAAAAAGCGCTTCGGCATAAGGTCTGGCAATAGTCGATAGTTCAGCCATGGCTTGCCTCGAGTTTAGAGTTGAGCCTTAAGCTGGGTAAGCAGCTCGGCATGTGCCTGTGCATCGACTTCTCGTTTGAGAATCTGTTCTGCACCCTTGACCGCCAGAAGTGCAACGTCGGCACGCAAGCTTTCACGCACACGCTGTACCTCTTGGGCCGCGTCTTGCTGGGCTTGCGCGACAATGCGCGCTTTCTCGACTTCGCCTTCGCGACGAGCCTGTTCGATAAGAGCCGCAGCCTGCTTCTCGGCCTCGACCATGCGGGCATGGTTTTCTGTTTTTGCAGACGCTTCGATCAGGCTGATACGCGCCTGGGCCTGGGCCAGGTCGGCCTTACCCTTGTCGGCGGCAGCAAGGCCGTCGGCAATTTTCTGACGTCGATCATCCATGGCTTTCGTAAGAGGCGGCCACACGAATTTCATCGTGAACCAGGCCAATACGAAAAACACGAGCATCTGAAAAAAGAGAGTCGCGTTTAAATTCACGGTCGTTTCCCTTTAATACCACTTGTGCCAGACAGCACGGCTGCATGACACCTGATGTCCAAGCCGCGGCGGCGAGTATCCCGCCTGCGGCTGCTTAACCCGCCATCGAGGCGGGCTGCAACACTTAGCCTACGAACGGGTTCGCAAATGCGAACAACATGGCCAGACCAACACCGATCAGGAAGGCCGCGTCGATCAGACCAACCAACAGGAACATCTTGGTCTGCAAGGCATTCATCAACTCGGGCTGACGAGCCGAAGCTTCGAGGTACTTACCACCCATCAAACCGATACCGATACATGCGCCAATAGCGCCAAGACCGATAATAAGACCGCAAGCCAGAGCAACGAAAGCAACGTTGGTCATAACAACTCCTTGGTTAAAAACCGTGTAATCAAAAAGTTCAAAAGAAAATGCAATGCAAGAGAATCTTGCGCCCCGGCCGGGCTGAGCCCGGACCGAAAACTATTAATGGCCTTCGTGCGCCTGTCCCAGGTAAACGAGAGTCAGCATCATGAAAATGAATGCCTGCAGCAACACGATCAGTATGTGGAAAATTGCCCATACCGACCCTGCAAGGACGTGTCCTACGCCCATACCCAGGCTCACGCCATTAAATCCGGTCCATGCCCCGCCCAGCAGAGCGATCAACATGAAAATCAGTTCGCCAGCAAACATGTTGCCGAATAACCGCATACCCAGTGACACTGGCTTGGCGACGTACTCGATGGCGTTCAGGAAGAAGTTGAATGGAGCCAGCAGGATGCCGCCCAGGCCGGGGGCATGGAAGGGCGCTGTGAAGAGTTCCTTGACGAAACCGCCGGGGCTCTTGATTTTGATGCCGTAATAGAACATCAGCATGAGCACGCCCAAGGCCATGCCCATGGGCACGTTCAGGTCGGCGGTTGGCAGAATGCGGTGGTGGTACAGTATGTCGGAGTGCTCGGCGCCCAGGCCGGTAACCTTGAAGAACCACGGCAGTGCATCAACCGGGATAAGGTCCAGCGCGTTCATGAGGATGATCCACAAGAACACGGTAAGCGCCAGGGGCGACACATAACGACGGGAGGCTTCGTTCGGCACAATGCCCTTGGCCTGGTCTTCGACCATATCGACCAGGGTTTCAACGAACATCTGGCCGCGGCCAGGAACACCGGTGCTGGCGCGCTTGGCCATGCGCCACAATATGAAGATAACGATAAGGCCGGTCAGGATGGACCAGAAGAGGGAGTCGTAATTGACAACGTTGAAGTCTGCGATGAGCGATTGCTTGGCACCGATATTGTTCAAGTGAACCAAGTGGTGCTGAATGTACTCAGACTGTGGCGAAAGATCACTAGCAGCCATCTGAACCCTTATCCGGTTAACGAGCGTACGAGGCCCATGATTAAAACATAAAAAAAACTATGGCAGCTTGCGAAACACCAGCAAAAGCACATAGCCTTTTAAAACACATAACAGCCCAATAAGCATGGCCGGCCACACCAGCCAACCCTGCCCCAGCCACACGGCCAAGCCAAGTATGCCTACGGCAGAACCCAGCTTAAAGGCCTCGCCTACAAAAAACGTAATTGGGCTGGTACTGACCGGACCAATTACGCCTAAAAGCAAGCGCAGCGCAAAAAGACTGTTCGGCAAAAGGTACGCCAAACCACCAAGCAAAGCTGAAAGTGCGGCGTAACTGCCAGCGACTATCCAGGACCCCGCAACTGCCGCAACAAGCATGACTGCCTGCGCTACAAGCGTGCGCATGATACCCGTGCTGGCGCGCTTCTTTATAGCTAAGCGGTCTGCATCGGTAAGCACTAACTGTGGGGTTTTTCCTTGCTGCCAATCCATGGCTATCTTGCGTCAAACCAATAAAGTATAGCTTTATTTTGGGACTTTAAGCAAGCGGTAAGCTTGCCTAAGCTGGAGGGCAAGGCTGGCAGCCGGGTGCCAGCCTTAACAATCTTTTACTGATGTTTAAAGTCGGGCTTACGCTTTTCGACAAAGGCCTTCATGCCCTCTTTTTGATCGTCGGTGGCGAACAAGGCATGAAAATTACGTCGCTCGAACATCAAGGTTTCATTCAGCGAGCCCTCGTAGGCCATGTTGACGCACTCTTTGGCCATGATGACCGAGGGCAGCGACATGGAAGCAATGATGGTTGCCGCCTCGATGGCTTCATCCAGCATGCGTTCCAGCGGAACAACGCGCGAGACCAGCCCGGCGCGCTCGGCTTCGTTGGCGTCCATCATGCGGGCCGTCAGGACCAGATCCATGGCCTTGGCTTTACTGATCGCACGAGGCAGGCGCTGGGTGCCACCATAGCCGGGGATGACCCCCAGCTTGATTTCAGGCTGCCCGAAGCGGGCGTTCTCGGCCGCGATAATAAAGTCGCACAGCATGGCCAGCTCGCACCCGCCACCCAGGGCGTACCCCGCCACGGCGGCAATGATGGGTTTGCGGATGTGCTTCAGGGACTCCCAGTTGCCGCCCAGGTAATCCTGCTTGTACACGTCCATGTACGACCAGCCCTGCATCGCGGCGATATCCGCGCCGGCGGCAAAAGCCTTGTCGCTGCCGGTAAGCACCATGGCGCCGATATTCTCGTCTGCATCGAAGTCGCGCATGGCTTGCGCAAGCTGATCAATAACCTCGTTGCTGAGTGCATTAAGCGCTTGCGGGCGGTTAAGCGTAAGCAGGGCCACACGTCCGCGGACCTCTGTTTTTACCAATGGCGCATCCATGCGGCCTCCTTGTTGCAAAGTAATATAGGGAAATGAAACTATCCATACTTTATACCGTAACGCCCTTCGATCCGTCGGGCCATCGACTTAAAATAAACTTGACCATCGAGACCCCCGACCCGGCAGGGCAAATCCTGACGATGCCCGCCTGGATTCCTGGCAGCTATCTTATCCGGGATTTCTCCCGGCAAATAGAAACGATAAGCGCAGCCAGCGACGATCAGCCAGTGGACATCGTCAAGATCGGCAACCACCAGTGGCGCTCCGCGCCCTGCTCCGGCCCGCTGGTCGTCGAGTACGTGGTCTATGCCTGGGATCTGTCCGTGCGCGGCGCCCATGTAGACGAAACCCATGCCTTCATCAACGGCACCAGCGTGTTTCTTGCCGTCAACGGCAGCGAAGCCACCCCCTGCCATGTGCATATCCTCCCGCCCCCTCATACGCGGCGCTGGAAGGTCTACACCAGCCTGCCGGAAGCCGTCGGCCACCCCTTGGCGGCAAAGCGGCATGGCTTTGGCATGTATCGGGCGCCTGATTACGACGCCCTGATCGATCACCCCATCGAAATGGGCACACCGCAAGTGGCCAGCTTTCGCGCCCACGGTGCCGAACACGAGATGGTCTTTACCGGCGTGGTCCCCAATCTGGATCTCAAGCGCATAGCCGCCGATACGCAGCGTATCTGCGAAGCGCAGATCGCCCTGTTCGAACCTGACAGCTGCCACCCTCCCTTTCTGGACAGTTCCGACCGCTATGTATTCATGACCATGGTCACCGGCGACGGTTATGGCGGCCTGGAGCATCGTGCCTCGACAGCATTGATGACATCCAGGCAGGATCTGCCGGCGGTAGGAGCCCCGGCCGGAGACGGCTACATCAGCTTTCTCGGGCTGGTCAGTCACGAGTACTTCCATACCTGGAACGTCAAGCGCATCAAGCCCGCAGTGTTTGCACCCTACAAGCTGCAAAGCGAGACGCATACCCGCCTGCTGTGGTTGTTTGAGGGCTTCACGTCGTACTACGACGATCTGATGTTAATGCGTGCCGGGGTCATAGACGAGCCGGCCTACCTCAGGCTGCTTGGCAAGGTCATCGGCAATGTGCACCGCAGCGGCGGGCGCTTTAAACAAAGCGTCGCCGAAAGCTCGTTTGACGCCTGGACCCGCTACTACAAGCAGGACGAGAACTCGCCCAACACACTGGTCAGCTACTACACCAAAGGTTCCCTTGTGGCGCTGGGCCTGGACCTGACCTTGCGCCAGGCGACCGAAGGGACGCGGTCGCTGGATGACGTCATGCTGTTGCTGTGGCAGCGCTATGGCCGGGACTTTTACCAGGGCGGCGGCAAGGGCATCCCCGAGGACGCCGTCGCTGCCTTGATTCAGGAGGCCACCGGCGTGGACGTAAGCGAGTTCCTGGCACGCTATGTGGACGGAACGGAAGATGTTCCGCTGGAGACACTGCTCGCCCACGAAGGCATCACGCTGACCTGGAAGTCGGCTGGCACGGCGCCAACGCTGGACATCCGCCCTCGCGCCAGCCATGGCCAGACGCAGATCGCCACGGTTTACGAAGGCGGCGCCGCCCACGCAGCGGGCCTGTCGGCAGGCGACACGCTGGTGGCCGTAAACGGCCTGAAAATTGGCGACCCCGCATCGCTGGAACGCTTGCTGTCCCGATGGAAGCCGGGTAGCAAGGTCCTGATGCATGTGTTCCGTCGCGACGAATTACGCGCGTTCAACCTGCAACTGAATGCACCGCTTGCGACCGAATGCGAACTGCACCGCAGCTAAGCGCCAGCTTCGATCCGGGCTTGTATGGCCTTGGCGGCGGTAACGCCGTCGGCCATTGCCGTGACAACGCATGGATGCTGGCGCTGAGCCACTTCGCCGATGGCATAGACCCCCGGGCAACTGGTTTGTGCCGTCAGCATGTCGGTGGCAATAAAGCCCCGCGCGCCGCGCTGCAGATTCAAGCTTTCGGCGAACTCTGCCCGCGGATCCCAACCGTAAAATACCAGGATCAAATCATACGGCTGGCCATCCACAGTGCGCGCCACCGGGTTGGCGCGATAGGGGCCGACATGAACATGTGCGGCCGGCAGACTACGCTGAAACTGATGCTGCGCCCGTACATTGCGGGCGTGCAACTTTACGTGCTGGGCGCCATGCTCGATGGCATACAAGGCGTTCTCGTAGGCGTTGTCGCCGCCGCCCAGCACGGCCACGCGTTTGCCGCGGAAGTCTTGCTCGACAACATGCTGGCCCGGCCCCACCAGCACACCGTCGTACCGCTGTCCTGCTGCTGCATCCGATAGCCCTCTGGGACGAACGCCGCTGGCCAGCACCACAAAACGCGCAGACAGCGGCTGCTCCATGGCGCGACCATGAATCCGAAAATGCTCACCGGCATGCGCCACCTGGTCTACCTTGCAATTGAGCAATACCGGGACATCGGCTTCACGCAGACTGAGTGCCAGGTTGTCCGCAACCTGATCTCCGGTCAGTCCGGGCAAGGTGGCGTTCCACTTTTCCGGAAAAGGGTTGCCCAGGCACAGCCCTCCCGGCGCGCCGGCCGCCTCGAGAACCACAGCCGACAGACCCAGGCCCGCTAGCCAGATCGCGCAGGACACGCCCGCCGGACCACCGCCGACTATTGCCGCATCATGGATTTTGCCCGCCACGCTCATACACCGCCTTGCCTAAAGCACTACAATTCGTTCAATTCTACAAGGCCAGCATTATGCCCACCCGCCGAATATTCTTTACCCAACTCGCGCTGGACGCTCGCATCGGCATACTGGAGCACGAATTGCGCGCCACACAGCCCTTGCACATCGACGCAGAGTTCGACGTGGACGTCACGCAAGAAGTGCACGACCAGAACATCAGCACCGTGCTGGACTACCGCTTGCTGCGCAACGCGATCGTGGACGAGTGCACCCGGGCCCACGTGAACCTGCTGGAGACGCTGACCGAACGCGTGGTCGATCGCATCCTGGCTGAATTCGCCCAAGTGCAGTTCGCGCGTATTCGCATCAGCAAGCCGCTGGCATTTTCCGACTGCGCAGCCGTCGGCATAGAAGTGCAGCGCAGCCGTTAAACCCTTTATTGATCGCCATGCCAGCCTCTGCAATTCCTCAAGACCTTCAGCAGCCATCAGCCCCGGTCGATAGCCGACGCGCGCATAAGCAGCGAGTTGACGACAACAAGCTGGCCAAGCGCCTGGTGCGCGAGACCGGCCGCGCCATCACCGATTTCAACATGATCGAAGACGGCGATAAAGTCATGGTGTGCCTCTCGGGCGGCAAGGATTCCTACGGCATGCTGGATATCTTGCTGACGCTCAAGGCTCGCGCCCCCATCGACTTCGACATCATCGCCGTTAACCTGGACCAGAAACAGCCGGGCTTTCCCGACCACATACTGCCGGAGTATCTACGCGGGCTGGGTGTGCCTTTCCATATTGAAACGCAGGACACCTATTCGGTCGTCACGCGCGTGATCCCGGAAGGCAAGACCATGTGTTCGCTGTGCTCGCGCATGCGGCGCGGCATACTGTATCGGGTCGCCACCGAACTGGGCGCCACCAAGATCGCGCTGGGCCACCATCGCGACGACATTCTCGGTACATTTTTCCTGAATCTGTTTTATGGCGGCCGCATGAAGGCCATGCCGCCCAAGCTCATGTCGGACGACGGCAAGCATATTGTGATTCGGCCGCTGGCCTATGTGCCCGAGAAAGACCTGATCGCCTATGCCGCACTGAAGCAGTTTCCCATTATTCCGTGCAACCTTTGCGGATCGCAGGAAAACCTGAAGCGCAAGGAAGTCACGCGCATGATCGCAGAATGGGACAGGCATTTTCCGGGGCGCTCCTGGAATGTGTTTGGCGCACTGTCGCGGGTCGTGCCTACGCACTTGATGGACAAGCAGTTGTTCGATTTTGCCGGCCTCGCGCCAACCGGCCTGGCTGACGAAGACGGCGACAAAGCCTTCGATGAAGACATGCTCCAGGCAGTGGCTGCGTTCGGCGACACGGACTCCGACTTGCCACGAACCAAACCCAGCGTCGTCTTCATGAACGATTCCGGAGCCCGTCCAGACACTTAAGCAAACTCTCGTAAAGGAAGCCAGCGCGTGCACTTTAAAGCTGTTCAGAACACCACCAGCCTATTCATTTACCAAGCACTCATTGCGGTCGCCATACTGCTGGGCAGTGTCCTCACATCGTCCAGTTCGGCGCAAACAGCGCCCGAACCCGCCGCACAAGATCCCGGCTCTTACGCCGCCCTGGCAGATCTGCTTGAAAACGACAAGACCCGGGAAAAGCTAATCGAGCAGCTACGCAATCTGCCACCCGACACAGATCGCCCATCGGTGCCAGCCCAGGCAGCGCAAGACCCGGCCGACGTTCCTGTCTCGCAGCGCCTGGCAGCCGGCTTGCAAACCTTCACAGCACAACTGGTGGACGATCTACGCGAAACCGTAGTCATCATGAAGTCCTTGGCCTTGGGCGACGGCGTACCGGGCAGTTCGACGCAGTTGTGGGCAAACACCCTGAAGGCGCTACTGATAGCAGTGCTGGCCACTCTGGCGGCCTACGCCATCTTGCGTATGCTTGCCGGTTTTGTGTTCGCACGCCTGAATATCTGGATCGTGAAAGACAGCCCGTCGCGCACCGTAACCTCCACGCCCGGCCATCCTGGCCACCGATCGCAATCGGGCGCGCTGTACAGGTTCGCTTCATTGGCCCTGGGCCGTAAATTACTGGGCGTTGCCGCGGCATTTGTGGTTGACGTTGCCGCCAGCCTGCTTGCCGCCCTGGCAGGCTATGTCGCCGTCATGGCCTTCACGGCGGGCGATGTTCAGGCGACGGTATTCGCATTGCAGTTCCTGACGGCATTCGTCCTGATAGAAATCGCCAAGTCGGTTTCGCGCGGCATATTTGCAACGCGTTACGAGCAGCTTCGTCTTCTGCCGCTATCGCCGGAGTCGGCCACGTATTGGAATCACTGGCTGTCTCTGCTGATCGGACTGACGGGCTACGGTTTAATGGTCATCGTGCCCGTTGCCACAGCTATTTTCCGACCATCGGTCGGACAGGTGGCAGGCTTGTTCATCATGCTGGCGGTCTATATCTATGGCGTACGAGGTGTCTGGAAGAACCGCAAGAATGTCAGCGCGGCGCTGGTCGCGCGTGCCGAGCAAGCCAGTGCGGCCGTCTTCGGCACATTGATTCGTGTACTGGCCCGCAGCTGGCATCTGCTGGCTCTGGCCTACCTGACCATACTGCTGGTCGTCAGCCAGGCGGCGCAGCAATATGCCTTGATCTTCATGGCACGCGCCACATTGCAGTCGGTCGCCGCCATCGCCCTGGGAATGATACTGGCGGCAGCCCTGACGTCCTTGGCCACCCGCCGCTTGCGCATCCCTGACGACTGGCGCCGCGCCCTGCCCTTGCTGGAGTCTCGCCTGAACGCTTATGTACCCATGGCGCTCAAGGCCTTGCGCCTGGCCATCCTGGTGCTAGTGACGCTGGTTGTGCTGGACGCCTGGCATGCCTTCGACCTGGTTTCCTGGCTGGAGTCGGACCGCGGCCAGGCCACCGTGGCGCTGTTGTTCCATGTCGGCATCATCCTGGCCATCGCCGCACTGAGCTGGACCGTGATCGCCAGCATTATCGAGCATCGGCTGGGCGCGACCAGCCATCGCAAGGCCAGCGAACGAGAGAAAACCTTGCTGATGCTGTTCAGGAATGCGGCGGCGGTGGTGATCGCGACCATGACCGTCCTGATCGTGCTTTCACAGATCGGCATCAATGTCGGCCCCTTGATTGCCGGCGCCGGGGTTGCGGGCCTGGCCATAGGCTTTGGCGCGCAAAAGCTGGTGCAAGATGTGATCACCGGCATTTTCATACAGCTGGAAAACGGCATGAATCAGAACGACATTGTCGAGCTGGCCGGCTTGTTCGGGACGGTAGAGAAAATCACCATCCGCTCCGTGGTGATCCGCACGCTGGATGGCGGCTACCATCTGATTCCGTTCTCGACCATAGACAAGCTTACCAACCACACCCGCGACTACGGCTACCACTATGCCGAGTACAACATTGCTCATCGTGAAAGCGTGGACGAAGCCATTGCGCAACTGGAATTGGCCTTCCAGGACATGATGCAAGACCCGGAAGTGGCCGCCGAAGTACTGGAAGACATCTCCATCCCCGGCGTGACCGCCCTGAACGAGCGTGGTTTCTCGATTCGGGTGCTGATCAAGACAACGCCTGGCAACCAGTGGCTGATACAGCGCGCCTTCAACCGGCTGATGAAGCAACGCTTCGACGCCGCCGGCATCGAACTGCCCTACCCGCACACCGTATTGCACTTCGGTCGCGACAAGTCCGGCCACGCCGAACCCGTCGACATCCGGGGCGTCGATACGCTGAAAGAAGTGAAGGGTGAAACGCCGCCGAGTTTCTAGTCGATGCCTTCCCAATGCGGGCCGGGCACGTGTATGTCCAAAAGCTCCAGGACGCGGGCAACGGTGTGATCGACCATTTCGTCCAGTGTCTTGGGATGATGATAGAAAGCAGGAAGGGGCGGAAAAATAATGCCGCCCATTTCGGTCACTGCCGTCATGTTGCGCAGGTGCGCCAGGTTTAGCGGGGTTTCGCGCACCATCATGATCAGGCGCCGGCGCTCTTTTAACGTGACGTCTGCCGCCCGGGTAATCAGGTTGTCCGAAAACCCGTGAGCGACAGCAGCCAGCGTCCGCATCGAACAGGGCACAACCACCATGCCAGTCGTGGCAAAACCGCCGCTGGACAAGGTCGCCCCTACATCGCGAAAGCTATAAACCTGGTCCGCCAGCGCGTGCACATCCTGCCGTGTCAGGTCCAGTTCGTACTTGATATTAAGCACACCGGCCGGAGAGACGACCAGATGCGATTCGACATCCGGTACGCCGCGCACGGCCTGTAGCAGGCGAACCGCATAAACGGCGCCGGTCGCGCCGGTTATCCCGACTACCAGCCGCCGCTTGGCTGTCACTCAGTGGCCCCTGCCTCTTTCAGTGCAGTAGCCAGTTCGCCGTTTTCGTACATTTCGGCGATGATGTCCGAACCGCCGATGAACTCGCCAGCCACGTAAAGCTGCGGAATGGTCGGCCAGTTGGAGTAGTCTTTGATGCCCTGGCGGACGAGCTCGTCGTCCAGCACGTTAACCGTAACCAGCTTGGTAACGCCCGAGGCCTTCAACACCTGGATGGCGCGACCCGAAAAGCCGCACTGCGGAAACTGGGCCGTGCCCTTCATGAAAAGAACGACGGGGTTGCCCGTGACGGTCTCACGAATAAAATCTTGAACTTCGCTCATGGCTTTCTCGATTCCTGGTAAAGATTAAAGATAAATACCGCCGGACACCCTTTCGATGCCGGCCAGATCGCGCAGGCTTTCAATTTTGGCAAAGCCCGCCTCTTGCAATAGTTGGCGCACTTGCGCCGCTTGATCCCATCCGTGCTCCATGAACAGCGCGCCGTTCGGCCGCAGGCGTTGCACGGCGCCGGAAACAATGCTGCCCAGCGCCGTCATGCCGTCATGGCCATCGGTCAGTGCGCAACGGGGCTCGTAACGCAGATCGCCCTGACGTAGATGAATGTCGTCTGCGGCAATATACGGCGGATTCGAAACGATCAGATCAAAGCCCCTGCTGTCCAATAAGGCATCGTACCAACTCCCCGCAAAAAATTCGACTCGTGCGTTCAGATCCCGCGCATTGCCATGGGCAATCCGCAGTGCGCCGGCATCAACATCGCTTGCCACGACTTGGGCGTCAGTTCTGGCCAGCGCGATGGAAATGGCTATGGCGCCGGTTCCGGTACCCAGGTCGAGCACGCGAGGCGCGGTCGCATTTCCCAGATGCCTTAGCGCCACTGCGACCAGCAATTCGGTCTCGGGCCGGGGAATCAGTACCGACGGCCCTACCTTGAAGGGACGCCCCAGAAATTCGCGATACCCCAGGATATAGGCCATGGGCTCGCCTGCCAGGCGGCGCTCCTGTAGCGCCTCAAACCGCGCGATGTCTTGCGCGCTGATCGGGTCGGTGTCGTGGGCGATCAACCAGACGCGGGGCACCTGCAAAATATGCTCCCACAGCATCTGGAATTCCAGTCGGGGAAGCGCACTGGCTGCGGCCATGGACCGCAGCGTAGGCTGCCTAGTCATGCCCCAGCGATGCCAGCAGCTCGGCCTGATGCTCGGCCAGCAAGGCGTTCGTCAACTCGTCCAGATCGCCCTCCATGATGTGTGCCAGTTTGTACAGCGTAAGATTGATGCGGTGATCCGTTACCCTGCCTTGCGGATAGTTGTAGGTGCGGATGCGCTCGGAGCGGTCACCGGAGCCGACCAGGCTTTTACGCTGCGCGGCTTCCTTGGCGTTCTGCTCCTGCTGCTGCTTGTCTTTCAGGCGCGCCGCCAATACCTGCATGGCCTTGTCCTTGTTGCGATGCTGCGAGCGGTCGTCCTGGCACTCCACCACCAAGCCCGTGGGCAGGTGGGTAATGCGCACGGCAGAATCCGTCTTGTTAACGTGCTGGCCACCCGCGCCGCTGGCCCGGAAAGTGTCAATACGCAGTTCCGACGGGTTGATCGCTATTTCGCTCTGCTCGTCCGCCTCGGGCAACACCGCCACCGTGCACGCCGACGTGTGTATGCGGCCCTGCGTCTCGGTTTCGGGCACGCGCTGCACCCGGTGTGCGCCCGACTCAAACTTAAGCCGGCCATAGACGCCGTCGCCATCGACGCGCGCGATCACCTCTTTGTATCCGCCGACCTCCGATTCGCTGGTCGACATCAGCTCTACCCGCCAACCGTTGTTCTCGGCATAGCGGCTGTACATGCGCAACAGGTCGCCCGCAAACAAAGCACTTTCATCGCCGCCGGTGCCCGCGCGTATTTCCAGAAATACACTGCGGCTGTCGTCCGGATCGCGCGGCAACAACAGCACCTGCAGGTCAGCAGCCAGTTCTTCCAGCTTGTCTTTGCCCAGCTCCAGCTCTTCCTCGGCCATGTCCCGCATGTCGGGATCACGCAGCATTTCCTGAGCAGCCTGGATATCGCCCTCGGTAGCGACATAGGCGTTGAACACCGTCACCACAGGCTCGAGCTCGGCGCGCTCGCGCGTGATCTTGCGATAGCGATCCATATCGCCCGCGATCTCGGGCTCGGACAACAGGGCATCAACTTCGATGAGCCGGTGAGCAAGTTGCTCCAACCGGTTGCGCATAGAGGATTTCATAAAGACGGGAAGAAACGAAAGGAAAAGGCGGCGGCAGCGCCGTGGACTATACAGCTGCAGCGTCGCTAACGACGGCGCTCCGCAGTGGGCAAGAGCCGCGGCAGCAAGGCCAGCAATTGCTGGCGCTCGTCGGTTTCACTTCGGTTCAGCGCGGCCAAGGGGCCATGCATGTATTTTTGAGTGAGGCCATGAGCCAGTTGTTCGAGCACGGCTTCAGGCGAGTCGCCCCGTGCCAACATACGGCGCGCCCTTTCCAGCTCTGCTTGGCGCACCTGATCGGCTGCCTGCTGAAAATCGATGATGGCAGGCACGATCTCGCGATTGTGCAGCCAATGCATGAAGTTCTGTACACGGGTCTCGATAATGGCTTCAGCCTGTACCACGGCCGCGCGGCGGGCATCGGTGCCACTTTGCACCATGCGCCCCAGGTCGTCCACCGTATACAGGTAGACGTCCGCCAGCCTTCCGACTTCGTTCTCAATATCGCGAGGAACGGCCAGGTCGATCATGACCATGGGGCGATGGCGCCGGGCGCGCGTAGCCCTTTCGACCATCCCCAGACCGAGGATGGGCAAGGTGCTTGCCGTACAGGACACAATGACGTCGAAGTCGGCCAGCTTTTGCGGGATATCGGCCAGCGTCATGGTTTTTGCCATGAAGCGCGACGCCAACACCTCGGCACGCTCGGCCGTGCGGTTGGCCACCACCATATTCTGCGGATGCAGCGCCGCAAAATGCGTGGCACAGAGCTCGATCATCTCGCCCGCGCCAATAAATAATACGCTGGCCTGGCCCATATCGCCGAAAACACGCTCGGCCAGGCGTACCGCGGCGGCAGCCATGGACACCGAGTGCGCCCCGATGGCCGTCTGCGAGCGAACTTCCTTGGCTACAGAGAAGGTGCGCTGAAACAACTGATGCAGCAAAGTGCCCAGTGCACCCGCTTGGTCGGCGGCGCGTACGGCATCTTTCATCTGCCCCAGGATTTGCGGCTCGCCCAGCACCATGGAATCCAATCCACTGGCGACCCGAAACGCGTGTCGCACGGCATCATTTTGCTGATACTGATACAGGTGGGGCTGCAGGCTGCCCGCCTCCAGGCGATTGAAGTCGGCCAGCCAGGTCGGCAGATGCTCGGACACCTGCGCGTCGGCCGCGCAGTAAATCTCGGTGCGATTACAGGTTGACAGTATGGCTGCTTCGCGCACAGATGAACCAAAAGTGGAACGCAGGCCATCGAGCGCGGGTTTCAGCACATCCAACGGAAACGACACGCGCTCCCGCACCGCAACGGGAGCAGAAACGTGATTAAGGCCGAAGGTCAGGACGTCAACAGACATGTATCAGAGGAAGAAAGACGCAGCAAGTACTTGAACAGGAAGGATTATAGTCGCCCGGCCCGTTTTACCGAAATCCACCGCCACTTCACAGCCGGTTTCTGCAATATGGGCGGTTCGCCGTGGCGCAAAGCACACAATTTAGTTTTGTTGTATGATTTCGCCTTCTTGTTGGCCTGGTAGCTCAGTCGGTAGAGCAGAGGATTGAAAATCCTTGTGTCGGTGGTTCGATTCCGCCCCAGGCCACCAAAAGAACCGCAGTAAAATCAAACACTTAGCCCAGCACACCATGCTGGGCTTTTTGTTTGTCTGTCACTTTCCTGTCAGTCCTTGGCAGCCCAAGACCTGTGGCGCATGGCTCGAACCGCAGTTCTCGAGTATTGACAGTGCGGCGCCGAGTAACCCGGCTGAGTCGCGCAGCTGCATCAGCCGAGCATGGCGCCGTCGAGGTAGAACCATCGCCCGTCGTGCCGTATGAATCGGCTGCGCTCATGCATACGCTGGCCGCGGCCATTAACTCGGCTTCGAGCCACGAATTCAACTTCAGCATGATCGGAGCTCGTGGACGCCACGGCCCGGACGCTGAGCCCAAGCCACTTCATGGCAGGGTCAAAATCGAGACTCGCTGGTCGCTTTGATGGTGCCCAGGTGGCCAGCAAGTACGGCTCGCGCTCCAACACATAGGCACTGTAACGCGAGCGCATCAGGCTTTCCGCATCAGGCGCGGGCGTATGTTGGTACGCCTCGAGGTAGCGCCCGCAGCACTCTTCGTAGGAGAGCGGCCGCTTTCCTGCAGTTTTGCCACACGGGCAGGCTTGACTATGCGGTGTCATGGCCGTCGGAAGCGCATCAAGGCTTCTTACCCGGTGGCTCGCTCACGATAAAGGCTAGGGCTCGATCCTGGTGCCCAGCACCTTAAGGAACTGCGCCATCCACGCCGGATGCGCCGGCCAGGCCGGTGCCGTGACGAGGTTGCCGTCGGTATGGGCTGCATCGATGGCGATCTCGGCGTAGGTGCCCCCCGCAAGCCGCACTTCTGGCGCGCAGGCCGGATACGCCGAGCAGGTACGGCCTTCAAGTATGCCGGCCGCCGCCAGTATCTGCGCGCCGTGGCAGACCGCTGCAATAGGCTTACCCTCGTCGTTGAAGTGACGCACGATATCCAGCACACGATCGTTCATGCGCAAGTATTCCGGTGCGCGACCGCCGGGAATTACCAAACCGTCATAGTCGGCAGGGTTCACCGCGTCGAAATCGTGGTTGAGAGTGAATCGATGACCCGGCTTCTCGCTATAGGTCTGATCGCCTTCAAAATCGTGTATGGCCGTGGCCACCGAATCGCCCGACTTCTTGTCGGGGCAGACAGCATGCACGGTATGGCCGACCGTCAGCAAGACCTGGAACGGAACCATGGTCTCGTAGTCTTCTGCGTAATCTCCCACCAACATCAATAGCTTCTTGGCCATTCTTGCCTCCTTTGGTATGTAGGCCCACCGGGTGAAGGGCCTGCGGCAAGGGGTAACTTGCCGTAGGGACGAGATTACCATTGAGGCATGGCTTATGCTTTTCCTTAATCAAAGACGTCGTACAAGATATCGGCAACGACTGCTGTAGCCACAGAGATCAGGATCAAATCAGTACCCGCTACACGCCATTCGTAGCCGGGGTGTCTTGGCAGACGACCTAAGAGCGAGCTAGGCACCATTTTCTTGGCGATCCCAGGAGGGATGGGCTTGCCTCTCGCCAAGTTCTTTCGTATACCGGGCGGCAGCGTAGAATAGCCGCTCAGTCCAAAATCCAGCGCGTACTCGCGAGCCAGGACAGCGGTGATCCCGGCATACACGAGGTCACCAAGTCCGGGATTTCTCTTACCTGAGTTATCCCATGCATGCGGGTTGCCCTTGCCACCCTTGTCCGGGTTGCCGGAATTATTTGCCCGGTTATCAGAGCCTTTGCCCTCAGGCGGCGCTGCTTGGGCAGACAACGCCAGTGAGCAGACTGCCATAACAGATGCAGCTAACACCATACGTGTTCGCATAATACGTTCCTTCAGGACCAAAACAGCCAAAGCGTACCGCCTATCCTGTTTCATAAGAAGTCCGTCGTGTAGCAATTTGTATGTTTTACCGGATTGCTTCTCGCTTCGTGTAAGTCCATAGCACTTAAGACCGGCGGCCTCTCCCCCGCCAGCCACCCATCCCCGATCCTGCGCGCCGTCTCCTGAAGAATGGGCGCGAATCTAGAGACCACGCTGTCGTTCAGCGTACGAGAGAACGTGGAATAGGCCAACGCACCCAGCAGATAATCGCCGGCAAAGATCGGCACGGCCAAGGCGCTACTTTCTGAATCCCGATTCCCGCGGCGCACGCCGTAGCCCTGCTTGCGGGTCTGACGAATCAAGTAGCGCAGGTCCGACGGCGGGAGCTGGCCATCGTCCTGGTGTTGTGCTCGGCGCAAGTCAAACAAGATGCGCCGTTCGTCCCGGTCGCAAAACGAGAAGTAGGCGCGGCCCAAGGCCGAATCGAACAGCCCGTACCGTCTTCCATAGCTGCTGGGGCGGATGGCATAAGGGCTGTAGGGCATGGTGCAAAAATCGACGCGAAGATCGGAGCCGTTAACCGTAGCCACCGACAGCGGCCATTTGATGCGCTTGGTCGTGGAGATCAGTATGGGCGCCGCGACATCGACGAGCCGGCTCTGTTGCACAACGCCTTTGCTCAGCTCGGTGACGGCGCTCGTGAGCTCATAGTGGCCGTACATGCCTTCGTGTGAACGCACGTAGTGCTCTTGCTGTAAAGCTGCCAGCGTGCGGTGAAGGGTGGATTTCGCCAGCCCGGTGCGCTGCGCGAGCTCCTGCAACGACCAAACCGGCCGTTCGTTCATTGCCCTCAGCACCATGAACGCGCGGCGCACCGACTGAATTGCGGCCATATTCTCATCATCCTGAGTTCTGCTGCCACGAAGGCTAAAGAAGAGCCGATTGTACCGATATTCCGCACTGCGGAATCTGTCGTCTACAGCGTTGCGGGCGGAATATCGCCTCTCTACACTGAATTACCGTTCGATATCTATGAACACAGCACCAGATGGTTGGGACGCCTACAGGGTAGGTAGGCCGGTCATCAATGGAGAATCCAAATGAAGAAGCTACCAAGAATTTATAAACCGCTGATTGCAGCATGCACGGCCATGGCAACCATGCTGGCCGCACCAGCGGTGTCTGCACAAACTGACTATCCGAACAAGCCCGTCTCGCTGGTGGTGCCATTCGCGCCGGGCGGGTCCACTGACATTTTCGGTCGCTTGATCGCGCAGCATTACTTCAAAGACAAGGGCGCAAATGCCATCGTCGAGAATGTCCCGGGCGCGGGTGGCAACATCGGCGCTGCGCGGGTAGCCCGGGCGGCGCCCGACGGCCATACGCTCGAGATTGGGGCGATGTCTACCCACGCCATGAACGGCAGCCTGTATACGTCGCTTAACTTTGGACCCATGGAAGATTTTGTACCCATCGCCATGCTGGCCCAAGCGATCAATGTCATTGCGGTCAAGCCTTCGTTCCCGGCACAGACTTTCCAGGAACTCATTGAGTACGTGCGCGCCCACCCGGGCGAAGTCAATTATTCATCCGGCGGTATCGGCACACATAATCACCTGACCCTGGCGCTGCTTGAAGAGAGAGCCGGCCTGGAAATGGTGCATATTCCCTATAAAGGCGGCGGCCCTGCCGTGACCGCCTTGCTTCAAGGCGAAGTCGACATGTTTGCGGGCGGCGCATCGCTGTTGTTGCGCCACGCCGAACCGGGCAATGTACGACTGATCGCCGTAACGGAGTCGACACCAAGCGAACTGGTACCTGGTGTACCCAGCGCCTCGGACATCGTGCCGGATTTCGTTGTGACGAACTGGTATGGCGTGTTCGGCCCCAAAGGCATGGACCCTGAACTGGTGAAGGCGATCAACGCGGAAATCAACCGTATTGTGGCCCTACCCGATGTCGCTGAACGCCTGAGCGGAATGGGCATGGTGCCTAATCCGGTGAGCCCGGAAAAGTTGGCGGAAATCCTGGATCAAGATCATCAGCTCTGGTCCAAAACAATTGAATCCCTCGACATCTCGAATCACTGAATGAAGGCGAGGCGGCACCGCCTCTCACCCCAATCGGCCCCTACCGGAGTACCAAAATGGACATCAAACAAATAGACTGGGAAGCTATCGAATGGAGGACAGCGCGCCGCGGTATCGAGCGCAAAGCATTCAGCGGTAACGGTGCGACCATGGCGCTTCACCGCCTGTGGCCCGGCCATGAAGTGCTTCCCCACTCGCATCCGCACGAGCAGATCGCCTACATCATGCAGGGCACGGTTGACTTTCGCGTCGGCGACGAAGTCTTGCGCTTGGGCCCGGGCGGCATCGTTGTGGTTCCACCCAACGTTGTTCACTGCGCCACGGTGGTGGGCGACGAACCGGTATTGAACCTGGACGTCTTCACGCCGGCACGCCCGGAATACGACGCGTGACTGAAGACCGCGAAGTTTCAGTGCGAAGCGCCGCCCCCCACATCAATCTGCGTAGTGCACTGATCAGCGGCGAACGCGCCCTTGGCACGTTCGTCAAAACAACGCACTATCAGACCGTCGAGCTGCTGGCCGGGTCCGGCCTGGATTTTCTTGTCCTGGACGCGGAGCACGCCCCCTTCGGGCGCGAAGCTCTCGACGCGTGTTGCCTGGCCTCGAGGGCGCATGCGATGCCTGTCATGGTGCGCACGGCCTCTCACCGGCCGGAACACATTCTCCAGGCGTTGGATAGCGGCGCTCATGGCGTGCTGGTTCCTCACGTTGACGACGCGGCCACTGCGGCGCAAGTTGTTGCCGCCGCAAGATACCGGGAGGCCGGCGGCCAACGCGGGTTCTCGAACTCACCCCGTGCTGGTGGATATGGCGGCGCAACCCTGGCTCAACACATTGACAGCAGCGACCGGCAAACCGCTGTCATGGTGCAGATCGAAAGCGCTACCGCGGTAGCAAACGTTGCAGATATAGCGGCCGTACTCGGAGTCGACGCACTTTTCATCGGCCGAGCCGACCTGGCAGTGTCTTATGGCGCGGACACGATAGATGACCCCACCGTGGAAGCGGCGGTGGATAGGGTGGCGGCGGTAGGCCAAGAGCACGGTTTGCCGCTGGGCATCTTCCTGCCAGATGCGTCCAAAGTGGCGGCATTCCAGCAACGGGGCTTCAGCATCTTCATTATCGGCTCGGATCAGAGTCTGCTCAAGCAGGCCGCAGCGCAGGTGATCGTAGCAGCTAACAAGCAAACCAGTTAACAGCAAAATGCCCAGCCAAGACGCTGGGCATTTTTTTGCCTGCCACTTTTCTGTCAGTCCGGTTTGCTAAGGAATGTCAGTGCAGAAAATACATGGCGACAGGAAAGCCAATCGCCATCGTTACCGAGACAGCGAGCAATACATTCACTCTCCTGTCCAACGACGAACTCAAGCCCGCCGTGGCCTGTTCGGCCTTCGCCTCGGCCAAGGCCAGTGCCCTGGACAGCCCGTGCAGAAGAAGCTGCTGCTCCGAGATCTGTTGGCGCAACGCGAAGGTCTCTTCTTTCCGCTCTTCCACTACCTTGCCCAGCCCATGGGCTTTGCTCGCAGAGACCTGTAGTTGTTCTGCATGGTCGTTCAACTTCAAGTCTACGCGGCCGGCCCTCTCGACAAGGGCAGCTAGTGCCGAGCCATGCTCTGTGAGCGCCAGGCTCACCTGGGCCTGGTTTTCCGACATATGTTGTCGCAATGACTGTATGTCCTCTTCTTGGCGCTTTGTCTCTTGCTCCAGACCACCAATTCTGCCGACGAGAATGGCGTGCAAGTCGTCGGTATGCTGCAGCAAATACGCGATTTTCTTGTCGTGTGACGCCAGTCCGGAAGCCAGCTTGTCTTGTTGTTCTTTCAGTGCGTCCTGCTTCCTCAGCAGGCTCTCCTGCTCTTTCAACTGCCTGACGACACCCAGGAGTTCCTGGCGTGCCAGCTCGGAAAGCTCTTCTTCAGATGCGCCCTTCAGGCGCGCTTCCAGTTCGCGCACCACTATCTGGCGCGCCGCGATGTTTTGCAGACCCAAACCAAACAGCTTGCTCGAAATTTCTGCCAGACGTTCTTGAAACTCGAATGCCGTCTTTTGCGCCTTGGCGCTGGTTTGCACAGCCTTGGCCAATTCAATGCCCGCAGCCTGCAAGCCCTCAATGGCGGTTCTTTTCTTGTCTGTAAAGAACCCCCGATCTGCAGACAGCGCCTGTGCCTTCTTGGCGGAGCTTTCGGCGTCGCCGGCTGCGCTGAGAGCGGACTGGACGTTGTCGTCCAGCTCTTTGAGCTTGTCCATCTGAGTACGGATCAGCTCTGGCAAGCGCGCTGTGCTGGCAAAAGCCTGTGTATCCAGCGAGCTCGCTGCTTCCTGCATATCGGTCATGTGGGTAGTCATTAGGCGAGGATGTCTCGAATATCGAGAACAAGTCCCGGGTTATGGTGGTCGAGATTGGGTTTCATTTCACCAATCCGGCGTAATGAGGCGCGGTCCGCCTTCCAGGCGCTTACGGAAACCTCTATGGCTTGTTGCATCATCTGTTCGGCCTCGCGCAGCGCGGACTCTGTGTGCGCTGCGGCCTGCCACATGTCGCCTTGCATATAGGAGACTTTTGCACTTTGCCTATGCAGTTGTTGGCTTAATAGTGCGATACGGTTGTCGCGCAAGCTGCCACGCTGCGCCCCCATGGAAACATCCGAGTAAACGGCAAAGGCAAAGCGGCCTATGCCAATAAAGTTCACCCGCAACACCAATTGCACGCCGAACGTGGCGAGATTGCCGCCGGATTTCATGCCTGCCCGGATGGCAGCATCGGCCAGATCCACGGCCGTGAAGGTGCCGGTAGCGATGGTCAGCATGCGGGCAATCGTGCGGTTGTTCCACGGCAGCGTCCGCTTCCATTCTATGTTTTGGAACGAACCTTTGGCCTTTACCTCGGCGACCAGGCGCCGAATGAAGTAGAACGCGCGGACCAGCACCTCGTTAAGCAGTACCGGCATGGCTTGCCGTCCCAACTCGTGCATGACAGCCATTTCGCTGCGCAGGTCGAAGCGCTCTTTGACAAAAACTTCTTTCAGTTTCTGCGGCAAGCCCGTCTTGTTCAGGCCTGGGATGGCCGACAACTCTTTCAACAAGGACACGATCGGTCCAGGGATGCCCATGCCGACGCCCGCCGTCTTATTGCTGCCGGACATGTCGCTGACCAAATGGAAGAACCAATTAACGGTGCCACAGAAAATCTTGGAAGGAATGTCGGTACCGATCAGTTCCAAGCCTTTCTCGTCAATGCTGATGGGCAGGAAGCTGCCGTCGCCATTCTGGAAGTAGCCTTTCTTGGTGAACTGCGTCAGGATCGAGAAGAACAGACCCAAAGGCGTAGGATGATGCGCGAGGTCATCCAGATGATGACTTTTGGCAGACACGCCTATGTCTTTTCCCTTCCAGATGTTGTCGGTGGGACTAGGGAATTTCCCTTCCAAGTGTTTGATGGCGCCGTCCAGACGGTCACCCGTATACCCCTGTGCTTTGGCGGTCTTCATGACAAAGTCGTTGACCGTGCGGTTGCTCCAGGCCTTGCCGCGCTGAAAATCGAACTCGCCTACCCAGAAAATATCGACAAGCCCGGCCAGCAAACCGCTGCCTACGGCTACAAGGTTGTCTACGTTGTCAGCATGATTCGTGAGGCGATCAATTTCCTGGTCTAGCAGCGCGGCCTGATCATGCCCCGCCAGGATCTCGCGCTCTACGCGCTCTAAACCCGTCTGGATTTCTGCGGAAATGTCGTTGGCGCCGCGCTGTGCCGCGTGGCTTATCGAAAAGCTATATTGCACCTCGGTGTCACGGTGGTCGACCTTGATGGCCGGCAGGTCGATAACGGATGCGTACAAGACAAAGCCCCCCTTCTTTTGGCAGCCTATAGCCTCCATTTCTATGATGGGTAAGGCATTATTGGAGGGGATTGTTACATGGAACGCAGGTGCCGCCAAACCGCTGCCAGAGGGCTAAAGTTCTGCCAGATCCGGCCGTAGATTAGGGTGTTTTGCCCGCATTCTATGGAACGATGTGGCGCGAGCTCAGAAGCATGAGCGGATCTTTTTACGATAACAGCTGTCTGACCACCATGGCGTGATCACGCCTGAGCGCGGCTAGGCTGCCACCCCCAGACTTTATCTTTCAGGGAACGCCATTGTTTAGAGACTTGATTGACGACCTTGACGACTATTCCGCACAACCCGAGAAATTGCTTGATGTGCCGTTCGTGCCCACGGATGACGCCGTCGTCCAGGCCATGTTGAACCTTGCCGCGGTCGGCCGACAAGACGTGCTTTACGACCTTGGGTCGGGCGATGGTCGCATTCTGATCAAGGCAGCCAAAGACCGCGGCGCACGCGGCATTGGGGTCGAAATTGACCCCCTGCGTATCGCAGACGCCATGGACGAAGCGGGATACGCCGGCGTTGAATACCTGGTCGATTTCGTCGAAGAGGACATCTTCACTGCCGACTTCAGCGAAGCAACGGTAGTAACGCTATACCTGCTGGAGTCAATAAATATACAGTTGCGGCCGCGTCTGCTAAGCCAGCTACGCCCGGGCACCCGCATCGTTTCACATAGCTTCGATATGGGCGACTGGGTATCAGACGAACGCCTGGAGCTGGGCGGCATCAATATCTACAAATGGATAGTGCCGGCCAAGGTGGAAGGCGTTTGGACATGGGACGGTGTGGACGACAAGCCCTACCGTGTCGAGCTGCAGCAAAAATACCAGGAGGTATGGGGTAGCGCCTGGGTGGCTGACCAGGCCGTCGAGCTGGAAAGCGCCACGCTGTGCGGGGGCGCTCTGGCGCTGACGATACGAGAAACCAAGGACGGCCCGACCACCCGCTTTACATTGAACTTCGAGAACGAAGAACTTCAGTCAGTATTAGATTATACTGGCGCCCATCAAGGGGAGTAGCTTACCTCCGAAGCATCGTCATTACGGCTGTCTTGCAGTAAATGCAAGCTCCCGGTGCTCGGGCAACATCCGTGTTGCAAGCAAGACCTTGCCATCAAGGGCAAGGTCTGTACTCCAGCGATAGCTGTGGCCTGTGTCCTGACGGATCAGGCCATTTTTGCATTCAGGCACGCCATTGCGATCGGCCCGATCCGTTTCCCTCGCACATCAAACTCTAAGGGCGACTTATGCTTGAATTTTTACAAACCCTAAGCTGGGCCGCGGTGTTCCAGATCATTTTGATCGACATACTGCTGGGTGGCGATAATGCCGTCGTTATTGCTCTGGCCTGCCGCAACCTGTCACCCAAACATCGCCTACAGGGAATCCTATGGGGCACGGCGGGTGCCATTATCCTGCGCGTAGCCTTGATTGCCTTCGCACTGACGCTGCTCAGCGTACCGTTCCTGAAGATTGCCGGCGCGCTATTGCTGGTGTGGGTTGGCATCAAACTGCTGGTTCCAGAGGAGGATGCACATGGCAACATCAGCGGCAGCGCATCCATTTTCTCGGCGGTCAAAACCATTATCGTGGCCGATTTCGTCATGAGTCTGGACAATGTTCTGGCCATTGCCGGCGCAGCCCAAGGGGCACACCCCGATCACCAGTTGGGTCTGGTCATCTTCGGCCTGGTGATCAGCATACCCATCATTATCTGGGGCAGCACGCTGGTGCTGAAACTGATCGACCGCTTTCCCAGCGTGGTCACCTTCGGGGCAGCGCTGCTGGGCTGGATAGCGGGCGGAATGCTGATCACCGACATCCTCATCGTGGAGCGGTTCGGCGAACCTTCCGGCACGCTTAAATTGGCAGCGGAGATTATCGGGGCTGTGCTGATTGTCGTGGTGGGTCGCTGGCTGGGCAAGCGCAAGCAGGCCGCCACGGCAAGCGCTTAACCGAGGAGTGGCCTCTGCGTCTTGTCAGCCGCCGCAGAGGCCGGCGCTACGTTTACTTGCCTGCGCCAAGTTGCTCAAGCAGGCGTTGCGCCGTCGCGGTTGAGGAAGCCGGGTTCTGGCCGGTAACCAGCAAACCGTCACTGACCACATAAGGCGCCCAATCCGGCCCCTTCGAGTAGATGCCGCCCTTGGCCTTGAGCTCGTCTTCGACCAGGAATGGCACGATATCGGTCAGCTCGACGCCCGCTTCCTCCGAGTTGCTGAACCCCGTAACTTGCTTGCCCTCGACCAGCGGGCGACCGGCTGGCGTCTCGACGTGACGCAACACGCCGGGTGCGTGGCACACCAGCCCGACCGGCTTGCCCGCGTCCAGGAAGGACGCTATCAGCGCAGCCGAATCCTCGTCTTCCGCCAGGTCCCATAGCGGGCCATGGCCACCCGGATAAAACACCGTGTCGAAATCCCCTTGTGCCACGGTGCTAAGGTGCACCGTGTCGGCTAGTTGCGCCATCGCGTGCTGGTCGGCCTCAAAGCGACGCGTTTCGTCGGTCTGGAAGTCCGGCTCATTACTCTTGGGATCCAGGGGCGGTCGGCCACCTTTGGGTGATGCCAGCACGATGTCGGCGCCTGCGTCTTTGAAAGCGTAGTAAGGCGCGGCCAGCTCTTCAAGCCAGAAGCCGGTCTGGCGGCCTGTGTCGCCCAGTTGGTCATGCGAAGTGAGAATCATCAGAACTTTCATGCTGCTTACTCCTGTTTGAATGAATGGCCGCTACTTCCCGGCTCGCCAGGTCAGAGCACCTTCTTCACGAATTCTGTCTTCAGGCTCATGGGTCCAAAGCCGTCGATCTTGCAATCAATATCATGATCGCCATCCACCAAGCGGATATTCTTGACTTTGGTGCCGATCTTGACCACGCCGCTCGAGCCCTTCAGTTTGAGATCCTTGATTACCGTAACGGTATCGCCATCTTCAAGCACGTTCCCGGCGGAGTCCCGATAAATTTTACTGTCAGGCGTCGCGGATGATTCGTCATGCTTGGGCCACTCGTGCGCGCACTCCGGGCAAACCAGAAGGACGCCGTCATCGTAGGTGTATTCAGACTGACATTTGGGACAGGGCGGTAATGGGTTCATGAGCTCTCCGTGAAACGATGCGGCTGGCCCGTTAATGGCCGCGCAGATAGTGTCTCCCGACTGTACTACACACACCATCGTGCACGATTCTAGTATTTCGTATACAATAGTAGTCAGCGAATACAAAAAGAGAGGCTCGTATGCTTACGACAAAATCCGCAGAGCACAAGGACGACATCTACGAATCGGTGCGCGCTCACGTACTGGCCTTGGTCAAGAACATCGAAGCGCCCGTACGGATTCGAGAAGAAGAACTGGCCAAGAAGCTCAAAGTGAGTCGTACACCGGTTCGCCAGGCGCTGTTGCGGCTGGGCCAGGAAGGCATACTTAATATGGAACCCCGGCGGGGTGCGTTGCTATCGCCCTTGACGCTGGAAGACTATGTCGAGTGGCTGAAGTTGCGCATAGAGCTCGAGGCTTTTGCAGCGCGCGAAGCGGCGCTGAACGCGTCACAGCGGGATGTCGATGCCTTGCGCGCACTGTTTGCGCCATTCAATGAAGATAACGTGGACGCGCATGTTGAAGCCTATGCCAAGGCGAATGTGGATTTCCATGCAGCCATCGTCCGCCTGGCAGAGAACCATCTGCTGGAAAAAATCTGGAAGTCCTTTGGTCATCGCGGCATGCTCAAGAGCAAGACCATAGAGCGTCTACACCGCGCCCGCCACTCGCTGGCGGAACACCTGGCGCTGATCGATGCCATCGAAAAACGCGACGGCGCCCTCGCCGATCGCCTGGCCCGCGAGCATGTCCAGGGTCTGCTGACGCAAACACTGGGCGGCTCCCCCCCACACTAGAACAGGAGCTTAGTTTCTATGAAGTTACTTACATACGCCCACGACGATGCAACGCGCTTGGGCGGCATGCTTGCCGATGGCCGCGTGGTCGACCTTACGCAAGCCTGGACAACCTATGACCATTTGCTGAACGGCGTTCAAGCGCCCAATGAAGTGTTTGATGCCATCTGCCTTGGCGAGCCGGCCCTCCAGGCCCTGACCAGCTTGATGGAACAGTCGGAAAAAGCCGGCAAGCCCGTACTGAGCGCCGAAGGACTTTCCGTCCTCGCGCCCATTCCCAACCCCTCGAAGAATATTTTCTGCGTGGGTAGAAACTATCGCGCACATATTGTCGAAGGCAACCTGGCGCGCGGCCGCCCCGCCGACGAATTCCCCAAGGCGCTGGAGTTCTTTACCAAGGCGCCCACCACCGTGGTCGGACACCAGGCACAAGTAAGCCGGCACGCCCAGCACACCAACATGCTGGACTATGAAGTAGAGCTTGGCATCGTAATTGGTAAAGCCGGTCGGGATATCAGCCCCGAAAATGCGCTGGACCACGTCTTTGGCTACACCATCGTGAACGACATCACAGCCCGCGACCTGCAAGCGCTGCATGGCCAGTGGTTCAAAGGCAAGTCCCTGGATGGCACTTGTCCTATCGGCCCGGTTGTCACGTTGAAGGCGGCTATCGCGAACCCGAACGAACTGGGGCTGGAGCTGGAGCTGGACGTCAACGGCGAATCGCGCCAGTCGGCCAATACATCGGACATGCTGTTTGACGTACCCAGCATCATTGCTCAATTGTCTGCCGGCATGACCTTGGAGCCAGGCGACATCATCGCCACAGGCACTCCGTCCGGCGTGGGCTTTGCCTTGACGCCGCCGCGCTCGCTTGAGCCGGGCGACGTCATTAAAGCCCGTATTGAATCCATCGGTGAACTTGTCACCACCATACTGTAAAAGGATAGATTGCTATGCGTTTGAACATGATTCGTCTTGGACTGGTTGCATTAAGCGCTTTGGCGGTAGTTCCGTCAGTGACGCTTGCGCAGGCTTACCCAAGCAAACCCATTACCATTGTTGTGCCCTTCCCCGCAGGCGGCACCCTCGATAACCTGACCCGCAGCCTGGGCCAGAAATTGGGCGAAAGCTTCAAGCAGCCAGTTATCATCGACAACAAGCCCGGGGCCGGCACCCTGATCGGCACCGAAATCGTGGCCCGCGCTGCACCCGACGGCTATACCCTGGGCATGGTGGCCAACAGTTTCGCCATCAACCCCAGCCTGCACGATTCGTTGCGCTATGACACCGTGAAGGATTTCGCGCCCATCAGTTGGGTAGCCTATACCCCGCACATGCTGGTTGCTCATCCTGATGTGCCGGTCAAGAGCTTGAAGGACATCATTGCGGCGGCCAAGGCCAAGCCGGGTGAGCTGTCGTTTGCTTCCTTCGGCGCGGGCACTTCACCGCATATCGCCATCGAGATGCTCAAGACCCAGGCCGACATTGATGTGCTGCACATCCCCTACCGTGGACAGGCACCAGCGCTTAACGACTTGCTGGGCGGTCACGTCGACATGATGTTTGCCAATACACCCGACGTGCTTCCCCATGTGCAGTCAGGCAAGTTGCGTGCTATCGCCCTGGCGGACGAGACCCGTATTGCCTCGGCGCCGGATGTGGAAACCTTCGCTGAAGCGGGCGTCGAGAATTTCAACTCGAACTCGTGGTTCGGCGTTATTGCGCCGGCCGGCACGCCTCAGCCGATTATTGACCAGCTAAGCGCCGAATTCGTACGCATTCTGGGCCTTGCCGATATACGCGAGCGCTTGGCAGCCCAAGGCCTGGAGCCAGCCGGCACCACGCCCGCCGAGTTCGCCGAATATCTGAAGTCCGAAATGGACAAGGCCGAAAAAATGGTGAAGACCTCGAACGCCAGCGCGCAATAGCCGCAGGCGGTCGTCCACCAATCATCCCATCGCTATCAAGGAGATATCCATGAGTAAAGAAATTATCACTTCCTCAAAAGTTACGCCCCCACGCGCGCCGCTCTCGCCGGCAGTGCGCTCCGGCGGCTTTGTGTTCGTTTCCGGCCAGCCCGCGTTTTTTGGTGATCGCCAGATCGCCAAGGACGACTTTGATGCGCAGATGCATCAAGTCATGGCCAACATCAAGGCCTTGCTCGAAGAGGCCGGCTCCAGCCTGGACAAGATCGTCAAAGCCAACGTGATCCTGAAGCGTGCGGAAGATTTCGGCAAAATGAACGACATCTATCGCACCTACTTCAAGGAGGGAGAATACCCCGCCCGCACGACCATCGCTGCGGATATGGGCAACCCGGACTTCCTGCTTGAGATCGAGTGTATCGCTGCGGCGTAAGCACTTTTCCCAGAGAAACCCAGCCTACGCGCTGGGTTTTTTTGCGCCCAGCGGGCACAAGGGATGACGGACCGCACCCGCCCAGCCGCCATACCTGGCGGTGGCTTTTCCGTTGCTTATGACAAAAGTATGCAAAAGTAGTGTGCTTGTAAGCTAGAATCGTCGGTTATGTAGAGCCCCTCAGCCATCGATGAAAAAGATAATAGATACGCTGGATAACGACACGAACGCTGGCCTGGTCATCGTGGACAGGGGCATGGTCATTCGCTACATGAACGCACGCATGGCGCAATGGACCGGTGTGACGGCAGGGCAGGCATTAGGAGCCAGCCTTGCACTGGCCTTTCCAGCTTGCGCGGCAGCGCTGCAGGCATGCTTGCTTGAAGCGCTGCCTTCAGGCCCCCACGGCCGCGGGGCCGTTGACAACGGCATCCCACCCAGAGGCCTCATCCAGATCCCTACGACCAGCGGGGCCATCGAATGCATGGTTTGCTTCCCGTTTACCGACATCGATGACGAGCTTTCGCACGCCGCGCTATTTTATGATGCCCGGGATGCCGAGGCCTTTCATCGTAGTTTCGGGTCAGCCATCAACCGGCTGCTCCGGCTGCAGGTGGAGCAGCAGCTTCTGCTTTTGAAGCTGGAGCATAAAGACGATCATCTGCTTGAAGTAGAGAAGCTTGCCGGCATAGGGCAATTGGCTGCGGGCATCGCACATGAGATCAACAACCCCATAGGTTATATATTTTCTAACCTGCGTACGCTGGCCAGCTATGTACGCGACATGCTCAATCTGATTGATGCGGTCGACACCGTAAAAAGCCTGGACGAGTTCCGTCAGCTACGGAACTGTCCCGAGTACGAATACATACGCAGCGATGTCGAGTCCCTGATCCGCGAATCGGAAGAAGGCATAGATCGAGTCAAGAAGATCATAGGCGCCCTGAAAGATTTCTCTCATCCCGAAGAACCCGGATACCGGCCGGTGGATCTGCACCGATGCATAGAGACCACCCTGAAAGTCATCGCCAACGAGGTCAAGTACAAGGCGGAAGTGGTGAAGGTGTATGGCGACATTCCGGACGTCGAATGCAACGCTTCCCAAATCAGCCAGGTGCTCATGAATTTATTGGTCAATGCCGCCCAGGCCATTGACAACTTTGGCGTGATCACGATACGTACCGGACATGAAGCGCCATGGGTGTGGGTGGAAGTGCACGACACGGGCCACGGCATGGAACGGTCGGTAGCCAGCCGGATTTTCGAGCCCTTCTTCACCACCAAGGCTGTGGGCCAGGGAACCGGGCTGGGCCTTTCCGTATCACTAAGCATACTGGAGCACCACGGCGGCTCGGCCGAAGTTGACAGCGAACCGGGCCGGGGCACCCGCATTCGACTGTGGCTTCCGCAAACACAAAGCGCGACGGCTGTCCCTCTGGAGACCACGCGATGACCAAGCCCACCATCCTGCTCGTGGACGATGAGCCGGCAGTCATCAGCAGCCTGAAGCGTGCCTTGCGCCTGAAGCCGTACGACATCATCGCCGTTCAGGACGGCGCCTCCGCACTCGAGATACTGGCCAGCCAAACTATAGACCTGATCATTTCCGACAACCGCATGCCCGGCATGGACGGCCCTACCCTGCTGGCCGAAGCGCAGCGTAGGTGGCCCGATACCATGCGCGTGTTGCTGACAGGGCAGCCCGACCTGGGCGCCACCATAGAGGCCATCAACAACGGCAAAATCTACCGCTATATCAGCAAGCCATGGGACGAGCGCGAACTTTGCCAGGCGATCGATGACGCCCTGGCTTACCGGCAGATGAAACGCGATCAGCAGCGGCTTCAGCAACTAACGCATGAACGCAACACCGAACTGCAACAGGCCAATGCCACGCTGGAAACCAGGGTGCAGGAACGCACCGCCGAACTGGCGCGTACCGCCGAACAGCTTACCGTGGCCCATGCCCGTTTGCATCGCAGCTTTGTGACGGCTACCGAGGTGTTCTCGTCCGTGATCAATCAGCGGCTGCCGGCCAATCGGCAGCCGAATCGCGAAGTCCTCGCGCTGGTAACCGCCTTCTGCAGATTCAAGAAGGCGCCACCGGAGCTTACCGACGATCTTTCCATGGCAGCCGCCCTGTACAACATCGGCAAGCTCTCCTGGAACGACGCGCTTATCGCCATGCCCGTCGAAGCCATGGATCGCGAGCAACGCGATCACTATGAGCGCTACCCCGGATTGGGAGAAAGCCTGCTGATGGCGCTGGAGCCGGCAGGCAACGCCGCCGTCATTATCCGGCACCATCAGGAGCGCTGGGATGGCGCCGGTTTTCCGGACGGCCTTTCTGGCCCAGCCATCCCGCTGGGCTCCCGGATCCTGCGGCTGGCGGTCGACTATGTAGAGATGCAGATGGGCCTGGTGGTTCGTCGTCCCGCATTGCCCGAGGACGTCCAGAGCGGCATGCAAAAGCTGGCCGGCCGCATTTACGATCCCGCGCTTTGCGAGCGTTTTATCGCGATGGTCCAGATTATGGCCACTCAGGCCGAGCCACATTCATACATCGTTCAGGAGTTCAGCGTATTGGCACTGGAGCCAGGCATGATCACCGGCAAAGACCTGCATGCCAATAGCGGCACGCTGCTGCTTAAAAGTGGCACTGTCCTGACCGAACGACTTATTGAAAAGCTGCGCGACCTGCAAGACATTGAAGCCTCGTCCTATGCCGTCTTCGTCCGGCGCCCCGATCCGGAAGAACTATCATGACGTCTGGCGCCACCGCCACATCACCCGCTTTGCCGCCGCAGGATCACCGACCAGACGTCATTGGCAGCCATCCCCAATACAGTTCCAAACAATTTCTGTTCTATACCGCAGCCGCAACGTTGATGTGGACCGGCGCGGTCGGATTGCTCTATCCGTATCTGGTTGGCACCGACGCGTTCATTGCCCCAAGCTGCGCCAGCCTACTGGCACTTTGCGGTGCAGCCATGCTGGTGTCTGCCGCCAAACCATCGGTGTCGCGCACGCTCGCGGCGATGGCGCTGGGCATCACCGGCCTGCTCATGCTGGCCGAAATGACCGGGATGGCGCCGCATGCCGATGCCTTGTCACTGGAAACACCAATGCGGCTGGATGTCATGTGCAGTTTGCAGCTGTTCCTGCTGGCCCTGGCCCTGCTCATGGCCGGCCGCGCTTCCGGCTGGCGCAAACTGGCCATGGTGCTTGCATTGGCTTCCATCGTCGTTGCTGTCATGCAGCGTTTTCCGCCGGGGTTCGTGCAACTCGCCGAGCAATCCCTGTTCATGGCCGACCTGGCCTTGATCATCGGCGTGCTGGCGGGTGCTGCCGTGGCCGCATCCAGCCGCGGCACCATGCCGGGCCCGCCGCTGGTACACAGGAAGGTCATGATTTTTGGCCTGGTGGGCACGCTGGCCTCAGTACTGATGTGGTACGCACTGACCGACATCTATCGCCACGCCCTGAGCGCTTCCGCAGGCAGCGGCATGACCGATCTGTTGGCATTTACGGATGCGTTGGGCGAACTGGTGTTGTTGGTTTGCCTGGCCTTTACGATCATCATGGCCAGGACGCTGGGAACGGCCGCGATCCTGGCCGAACGCGCCCGCGTGCTACGCCACGCCTCGTTCCATGACGCGCTGACGGGGTTGCCCAACAAGAAAAGCCTGGAAGCCGAACTGCAACGGCTCTGTGCCCGCGCCTCGCAGGGCGAGGCATCCTTGTGGGTGGTGCTGGTCAACCTGGATGGCATCAAGCTGATCAACGACTCCATGGGCCATAACGTGGGCGACCAGGTGCTTCAGGAAGTCGCCGGGCGCATTGCGGATCGCACAGGAGACGATGCTTTTATTTGCCGACTGGAAGGCGACGAGTTCGTCATCGTTCTAAGCGCGGTCGGCTCGGACGAGGTGGTCCGTATCACCGGCGGCCTGATCTCCACCATCGCCAAACCCTATCGCATCGGCGCGGCCAGGCTGCGCCTGACAGCAAGCGCCGGCATCACGACAAAACGCGGGGCCGTCAGCGATCCCATGGAACTGATACGCCAAGCCGATCTGGCGATGGCCTGCGCCAAGCGTGACGGACGCAATACCTGGCATGAGTATTCGGCCGAGCTAAGTGTGTCGGTGATCGAACGCCTGGACTTGCGCAGTGATCTGCAGCAAGCGCTGGACACCCATAGACTGGCGTTGCATTATCAGCCTTTGCTGGAGGGGCATAGCGGCCGCGTTGTCGGCGTGGAAGCCCTGCTGCGCTGGATGCATCCCGTGCGCGGCCCCATACCGCCCGCGGCCTTTATCGGCCTGGCGGAGCAGACTGGGCAGATCATTCCCTTGACCGCCTGGGTGCTGGACCAGGCCTGCCGAGACATCAAGCTGCTTAAGGCCCGTAATGTGGGTCGGTTTCCCGTGATGGTAAATATTTCACCCGTCTTCTTTCAGCGCAAGGATTTCGTGCGGGACATCAAAGCGGTGCTTGAACACCATGAGCTGACCGGCGACTGCCTGGAGGTCGAGCTAACCGAAGGCGTATTGCTGGAGCACACGGCCAGCACCATCAAAAAGCTTAACGAGCTACGGGCATTGGGCGTCAAGGCCTCGATCGACGACTTTGGCACCGGGTACTCCAGCCTCAGTTATCTGAAAAGCTTGCCGATTGAAAAGGTCAAGATCGACCAGTCTTTCATCAAGGATGTGATCAGCGACCAGCACGATGCCGCCATCACGCGCGCCATCATCAGCCTGGCCCACCATCTGGACTTGACGGTCATCGCCGAGGGCGTGGAAACAGAAGGCCAGTACTGGTTCTTGAAACGCAATCTTTGCGACCAGTTCCAGGGCTTCCTGTTTGCACGGCCCATGCCTCTGAGCGACCTGCTGCCCTGGCTGCAGCAACGAGAAATCGCGCAGGCGCTGCCCAGCGCGCAAAGCGAATCGGGCGACCGGCGATGCCTGTTGTTGCTGGATGACGAAGAGAACATCTTGCGCGCCCTGAAGCGCCTGCTGCGCCGGGATGGCTATCGCATCCTGACCGCAACCACCCCGCAAGAGGCGTTTTCGCTGTTGGCCAAGAACGACATCCAAGTGCTGGTATCGGACCAACGCATGCCAACCATGACAGGCACCGAATTCTTCAGTCGCGTGAAAGAGATCTACCCCGAAACCGTCAGGCTGGTGCTCTCGGGCTACACAGATCTGAAGACCGTGACGGACGCCATCAATCACGGCGCAATCTACAAGTTCTTGACCAAACCCTGGGATGACGAAGGCTTGCGGGCAGAGATCGCGCTGGCATTCAAGAACGCCGAAACCATTGCAGCACGCCCTGTGCCGCCACTCGCCCGCTAGCGAAGCAGGCGGTCAATAGGTAGCCGCCAGTGGGCGCGTCCCAGTCCAACATTTCGCCGCTGCAGAAAACGCCAGGCATGGCCTTGAGCATCAGCGCATCGTTCAGGCTTTCGAAAGCCACGCCGCCGGCAGTGCTGATTGCTTCTTCTATCGGGCGCATGCCGGTAAGGCGCAATGGCAACCGCTTGATCGTCGCCGCCAGGCTATCGAAATCATTGAATTGTTCGGGTGACAGATGCTCGCGCAGCAATGCCAGCTTGATGCCGCGTAGCCCCAGCCGGCTGCCCAGATGGCTGGACCAGGACCGCGCCCCGCGCGGCCATGCCACCTGTTTGCTAATGAACTGAAGGTCGCGGTCTGGCAATAAGTCGATGTGTATCCATGCCTCGCCCTGCTCCTGCAACTGCTTGCGAAGCACGGACGACCACGCGTAGATAAGACCGCCCTCCAGCCCGTCGGCGGTCGCCATGATCTCGCCGCGACGCATGCTGTGGTCGCCGGAGGGCGCCATGGCGATGGACTTAAGCGGCTCGCCGGCGTGGCGCGAGGCAAAATGTTCGGTCCAGGAAACCAGAAAGCCGCCATTGGACGCCTGCAGCGGCCGCAGCCTCACCCCTTTGTCAGACAGTATCTGAAACCATGCTCCGTCCGACCCGAGACGCGGCCAGCTGGCGCCGCCCAAGGCCAGTACCACCGCGTCAGCCGATTGCCTAAGCGGTCCGTCGGGCGTCTGGATCAGCAAACCGCCTTTCTCATCCCAGCCGGTCCAGCGATGGCGCGCATGCACGTCCACGCCCTGGCTACGCAAGCGCTGCAGCCAGCGTCGCAGCAGGGGCGCTGCCTTCATCTCTTCAGGGAACACGCGACCGGAGGAACCGACAAAGGTTTCCACTCCAAGTTCCTGGGCCCATAGCCGTAAGGCCGCCGCATCGAACTCGCGCAACCAAGGCGCCAGCTGCTCGGATCGATCGCCATAGCGTGCCAGGAAGGCGGCGGCCGGCTCGCTATGAGTAAGGTTCAGACCGCCGCGGCCAGCCAGCAGAAACTTGCGCCCTACCGATGGCATGGCGTCGTAAAGATCCACATGGACACCAGCCGTTGCCAGGACTTCGGCTGCCATCAGGCCGGCCGGTCCACCGCCGATGACGGCTACCTTGAGATTGTCAGTGCGCAAAATACAGTTCGTGCAGTTGTTCCATATCGACTTCGGCAGCACGCTGCGACAAAACCACCTTGCCGCCTTGCATCAGGTACACATGATCGGCCACGCCCACCGCCCGATGGGTACTTTGCTCGACCAGAATAATCGTGCGGCCTTCGGCCTTCAGCCGCCCCAGCGTCTGGAACAATTCGTTCACGACTACGGGGGCCAGGCCCAGTGAAGGCTCGTCAATGATCAGTACCTGCGGGTCGGCCATCAGGCCGCGACCCATGGCCAGCATCTGGGCCTCGCCACCCGATAGCGTGCCGGCCCGCTGATTGCGGCGCTCTCGCAGGCGCGGGAACATGTCGTACGCCTTGTCGCATTGCCGGCGCGAGCCCGCCCGATGCTTGGGCGTAAAGGCGCCGAGCATCAGGTTCTCTTCAATTGTCATGTCTTTGAAAACCATGCGTCCTTCAGGGATCATCACGACGCCCAGGTCAGGCATCTTCCAGGTGGGTATGCCGCTAAGCGGCTTGTCATTCAGTTGGATGGTGCCCTGGCTGACGGGCAGCAGGCCCATAATGGCGCGCAGCAGCGTCGTCTTGCCGGCCCCGTTAGGCCCGATGATAGTAGTGAGTTCGCCCGGCCGTACCGAGATGGACACGTCCCATAAAATATTGATGGCGCCGTAACCAGCGCGCAAGCCTTGAACTTCTATCATGACTGGGCTCCAGTATAGCTGCGCACCACTTCCGGATCGTTGAAGACCTCGTCGGGTGTACCCAAAGAAATCAGCCGGCCGAAATCCAAAGCAGCCACCCGATCGCACAGGCGGCTGATGGTCTCGATGTCGTGCTCGATAATCAAAATGCCCACCGAGAATTTCTTGTGCAGTTCCTGCAGCATGGTCATGAAGCGGCGCTTGCCGGCTGTTTCCAGCCCCGCCAACACCTCATCCAGCAACAAGAGCTTGGGGTCGGTGCACAGGGCCTTGGCGATCTCCAGCGCCTTCAGCTCCGTCAACGCCAGTTCGGTTGCGGCATTGCGGTCCGCACGTGAGGCCAGATTGGTAAATTCCAGCACTTCGGCGATGCGAGCCTCGTTGACCTTGCCGGTGCCAAAACGCTGGGCCACCAGCAGGTTTTCACGCACGGTCAGTTCGTGCAGAGGTTGCGGAACCTGGAAGGTCCGCCCTATGCCCATGCGAGCACGCCGATGCAGCGGCGTATTCAACAGGCTGGCATTGTCAAAATGGATACGTCCGGACGAGGGTTGCACCAGCCCCGACACGGCGTTGAACAAAGTCGTCTTGCCGGCGCCATTGGGCCCCACCAGGCCCAGCACTTCATCGCGGTTGGCGGTAAGCGTAACGCCATCGACTGCCGTCAGACCGCCAAAGCGCACCGTCAGGGCTTCAAGTTGCAGCATGTTTTCTCCTGAAGCCGGTGGCCAGCAGCGGCAACAGGCCGCGCGGACTAAAAATGATCATCCCGACCAGTAGCGCCCCCAGAATAAGCTGGTGCCCCGACGAGATCAGGTTCTTGAATATCAGTTGATCGACCAGGTAGACGGTCAACGCGCCTGCGATGGGGCCAAGCAAGGTGCGATAGCCGCCGAAGATTGCCGCAATAATGGGCAAGGTCACCCATACGCCATTGAAGGCGTAGTCCGGCTCCAGGAAGCTGATGTAATGCACATTGAAGGCGCCGATTACGCCGGTCATGAAAGCCGATACGAACAACATCATGGCCTTCAACAGCGTGCTATTGACGCCGACCACACGGGTGGCGTCCTCGCTGTCATGCATGGCCCGCAGGGCGATGCCGTAGTAACTGCCCCGTATGGCACGGTAGGCCAGCACGAACAGCACCAGCAAGGTCAGCACGATCAGGTAGCTGCCCACCTTGCCGGCCAGGTCGAAGCCGAACACGGTCGGAAAGGCGGGAATGCGAGACAAGCCACCTGATCCGCCCGTTACGGACGACCATTCAATAGCGACGATCTTGAAGATATGGGCGTAAGCCAGGATGGCGAGCGCAAAATAAGGCCCGCGCAATCGCAGCACCGGAAGCATGACAGCCGAAGCCACCACCGCGCCCACGCCGCCCAGCAACAGACCCCACATCACCGGTACGCCCGCTTCTATGGTCAGCAGAGCCGATACATAGGCGCCTACGCCAAAGAATGCGGAATGCCCAAAACTGACCATGCCGCCCAGGTTGCCCAGCAACGCCCAGGCCAGCGCAATGCCGCCTATGATGAGCGAAGCAATGATCAGGCTCATGACATAGTTGTTCTGGCCCAGCAGCAAGGGCACGGCAATATAGGCCAGCGCAAGAACCAGCAGCGCAATGATTCCGGTCTTCATCCTCGTCTCCCTGCCGCGCCGAACAGGCCGTTGGGCAATACAAACAACACCAGCAGAAACAGCACCATGCCAACCAGTTCCTGCAAGGCAGAACTGGCCAAGGTGATGGTCAGCGCTTCTGCCACACCCAGCAATAGCGCCCCCACCAGCACGCCCGGTATGGAACCTATGCCGGCCAACACGGTAATGATGAAGGCTTTGATGGTCAGCACATGGCCCAGCGACGGCTGGATAACGCCATAGCTGAAGATGGCCACGCCGGCAAAGCTTGCCAGGATGCCGGCGATGACGAAGGACACGATTTCAGTGCGTCGCGGGTCGATGCCCATCAAGCGGGCAGCATCCCGATTGCCGGCTACGGCCCGCACAGCGCGCCCATACCAGCTGCGCGACAGCCACCACCACATGCCACCCATCAACAGAACGCTGACGATAAAGAACAGCGGTTCGCTGCGCATGCTGTACAGCGGCCCGAGCACGACGGCATCCTGCATCCACGCCGACGAGGTCGATTTGATCTCGGCGGACCAGATCAGCAGGATGGCGTTGGTCAGGATGACGCCGATGCCGTAGGTCAGGATAAGCGAGTTCAATTCCCTGTCGGTCTTGATCAGACTGACAAGAAAATACATGATCACCGCCGTCATGCACACAATGATCAGTGCGACGGGGATGGCGAATATCGGGCTGAGCCCACTGGCGGACTCTACGGTATAAGCAATGTAGGCCGCCAGCAGGACCAGTTCGCCATGCGCGAGGTTGATGATCTTCATGGTGCCGAAGACCAGCGCCAGGCCCAGCGCGATCAAGGCATACGAGCCGCCTTGAAGCACGCCGGAATACAAGGCCTGCAGGATAAGTTCTGTCATGGGTGGCGCCGCTGCCTATTTCCAGGGTACGCCGGGATACTGCATCGGGGCGGTTGCGGTATCGACGGGCCAAACGATCTCGATACGATCGCCCTGGTGCTGCCCCATGCGATGCTCGAAATTCAGGTTGTCGCCTTCCGTGAACTGCACGCGGCCTATCAGGGTATTGCGGTCAGTCTTGGCGAGTTCTTCGGCAATGCCGCCCTGCTTCACCGTGCCCTTGTCGGCAGCCCGCGCAATGGCTTCGAACAACAGCATGGACTGCACATAACCGAACTGGCCCAGGTAGTCGGGATCCTTGTTGTAGAGCTTCTTGTAGGCGTCGTAAAAGGCCTTGCCTTCGTCAGTGTTGAACTTGGTGGGATAAGGCAGCAAAGCCGTGCCATACACCTTGGGCATCAGATCGGGAAAGTCAGCGGCCATCTTGGGCGTTGCCAAGGACCACACACCTATCATGGCATTGACGTCCGGCTTCAGTACGTTGGCGGCACGCAGTATGCCGACGTAGTCGTTCTCGTAGCCGACCATCAGGATGACATCGGACTTATCGATCAGACGCACCTTGTTTACAACGGGCTTGAAATCGGAGATGCCCGGGTCAAAGGGATGCATGCCGACTTTGAGGCCCTTGGCGGTCAAGTCTTTTTGGACGTCTTCGGCCAAGTGCGCGGTCGCTTCCTTGGTGGAGTAGATGATGGAGGCCGATTCGACCTTCATGTCGCCCAACACACCGACCATGGCTTTCTGGTAGCCCGCCGTGTTGTTGATGCGAAAGAAGGTCTTGTAGCCGCGCTGCACCAAGCCATTGTCTACACCGCCCGACGTAATGTAGGGCAGGCCCAGCTTGTTGGCGGCGTCGGACGCAGGACCGATGTTGTTCGATCCATATCCTCCGGTAAAGGCAACCACGCCTTGGGAAGCCAGCTTCTCTACAGCCGCGATGGCTTTGGCCGGCGAAGATTCGTCGTCTTCAGTCAAGACCTTGATGGTGTGCTTGCCGTTGGTTTGGTTGAACACCTCGACCGCCACAGCAATGCCTTCATGCATGCCGGTACCGACCCGGGCCAGCGCGCCGGTCAAAGGCTCTTGTTCGCCAACCAAAAATTCTTCTGCGTACGCTCCGGCACTATAGACCGACAGCGCCAACGCCGCCCATCCCACGTGTTTGCATAGCTTGTTCATTGTCTCTTCCTCCTGGTTTTATTAAGGCTCCGGATGGAGCGCTTCTTTGCCCAACTGCTGTGCCAACTGCTTGAGCTGGCCCTTCAGAATCTTCCCGGTAGCCGCGGCCGGCATGGCCTGCATGATGACAATCTGCGATGGCCGCTTGTACGGCGACAAGCGAGGGTGCAGCCACTCTTGCAAGGCCTGCGCCGCCGGCGCATCCTGTGCGGGATCCAGTTCGACGAAAGCGATCACTTCTTCATTGCCGTCCGTGCCGTCGCGGCCCACCACGGCGGACTGCACCACGGCAGGATGCGCATTGAGCGCCGCCTCTACTTCTATCGGATACACGTTGAAGCCGGACCGGATGATGAGTTCTTTGCTGCGCCCTATCAGGAACAGCGCGCCATCGGGTTCCTGGCGCACGATGTCGCCGGTATTCAGCCAACCCTCGGGGTTCACCGTTAGCGCCGTCAACTTGTCATCGTGGTAATAGCCCTTCATGACATTAGGGCCACGCACCCAGAGCTCTCCGGGCTCGCCCAGTTGCACCGTCACACCTTGACCATCCACGATACGTATTTCGATACCCGGGATGACAGATCCCACCGACGTATCGGTGCGCGGCGCATCGATACGCGTCTGACTGATGGTGGGCGAGGTTTCGGTCATGCCGTAGCCGTTGTGCAAGGTGCGCCCAAACAGCCGTTCCGTCTCGTGCTTGAGGGTGGGATCCAGCGGCGACCCACCGGCATAGATGAAGCGCAGGCTTGACTTCGAGGGCTCCCAGTCCCCATAGTCGTATTCAAGCAGCCGCGCATACATCGCGGGCACGCCCTGCAAGATGGTGAGCTCGTCATCCTGGATGGCGCGCACCACGGCCGACGGCGAATAGCGCGCGGCCAGATACAGCGTGGCACCGGCGTAAAGGGTGCCCAGCGCCACCGACGCCAACCCGAACACATGCGTAACGGGCAGTACGCCGTAAGCGCGATCGGCAGGCGTCAGGCCACGCACGTGGCTGGAGGTCGCGGCAATGAACAGCAGGTTGCGGTGCGTCAGCATCACGCCTTTGGGCTGCCCCGTTGTGCCGGTCGTGTAGATCAGCGCCGCAACTTGCTCATTGCCCGAGGCGTGCACCGGCTCCGGCTCACAATCGGTGTGCAAGGGTCCCACTTGCACCAAGCCGGCCCCGGCCACCTCGTGCAGCTTGGCGCCACCGCGCTCGGCATGAGCCAGGGCCTCCGCCGAAATATGCCCGGTATACAACACCACCCTGGGCTGACTATGCTGCGCGATGGCATCCACTTCGCGAGCCGACAGCCGTGCATTGACGTTGACCAACCAGGCGTCCATACGGGCCGCAGCAAACAGCAACACAAGCTGAGCGATGCAGTTCTCGGCGACCACCATCAGCCGATCGCCAGGGCGCACACCGTAATCGCGCAGCCATTGCGCGGCCTGCCCGGAGGCCTCGTTCAGCTGGCTGTAGTCGAGCGTCACGCCATCCTGGCTCAAGGCCACGGCCTGCGGCGCTTCTTGCGCCCAATGCTCGACTATGCCGCTTAAGCGTGCCGGCAAGCGATCCAGAACAATATCGGTAGGCGCAGACATCAGCCGCCCGCCTCCTTGATCATGTTGCGCGCAATCACCAATTGCTGGATCTGCGTCGTGCCTTCGTAGATGCGGAACAGGCGCACATCGCGATAGAAGCGCTCGATCGCATAGTCGGACACATAGCCGGCCCCGCCATGGATCTGCACGGCGCGGTCGGCCACCCGTCCGCACATCTCGGTTGCAAAAAGCTTGCAGCACGAGGCTTCGGTCGATACGTCCTGCCCGGCATCGCGCCGCTGGGCCGCATCAAGCACCATGCAGCGCGCCGCGTAGATTTCTGCCTTGCTATCGGCCAGCATGGCCTGTATTAACTGGAACTCGGCGATGGGTTGTCCGAACTGCTGGCGCTCCATCGCATAACGCAAGGCGTCGTCCAACATGCGCTCGGCAACCCCCACGCTGACAGCGGCAATATGCAGGCGCCCCTTGTCCAAAACCTTCATGGCTGTCTTGAAGCCCACCCCTTCGCGCCCGCCGATCAGGTTCTCGGCCGGCACCCGACAATCTTCGAACACCACATCGCAGGTATGCGCGCCTTGCTGTCCCATCTTCTTGTCTATCTTGCCCAGCGACAGGCCCGGCGTCTCCTTTTCGACAATAAAGGCCGAAATCGCATGGCCGCCGCGCGCTTGCGGATCGGTACGCGCCATGACCGTAAAGATGGACGCCTCGGGCGCGTTGGTGATGAAGCGCTTGGTGCCGTTCAAGACATAGTGATCGCCATCGCGAACTGCCGACGTCCGCAGCGACGCTGCGTCCGAGCCCGAACCCGGCTCGGTCAAGGCAAACGAACCAATAATCTCGCCCGACGCCAGCCGGGGTAAATACTTGCGCTTTTGCGCCTCAGTGCCGTCGATCACAATACCTTGTGAACCTATCCCGTTATTCGTGCCGATCAGCGAGCGGAAGGCGGGCGAGGTCTTGGCAATGGCGAATGCAAAAAGCACTTCCTCTTCCATTGTCAGCTCCAGCCCACCGTACGCTTCCGGAATGGCCAAGCCAAAAAGCCCCAGCTCCCGCATCTGCGCCACCACGCGCTCCGGCACCTGATCGGTTTCGGCAACTTCATCTTCCAGGGGAATCAACTGCTCGCGCACAAAGCGGGACACACTGTCCAGCAACATCGTGAGCGTTTCCTGATCTCGTATCATCTTCGTCCTTTCGTTGGGCAGCCGATCAGCCGCCCATGTTTTTTTCCACGTTTCTTACCAGCTCGACCAAGCGGGGGCCCAGGTCAGTTTCGAGCTTGTCGCGGGCCAGCAGATACGCCGGCCCACCGCAATTAAACGCCATTTGCTTTTCGCCGCGCACGCCCAGCAGCGGCACGCCCACCGCCCGGATCTCGGGCTGCCATTCGCCCAGCGCGATGCAGAATCCCAGGCGCTCGTAATCGTCTTGTGCCTTTTCCAGGTCGGCCTTGATGCGCGGCCAATTCTCTGGGTCCGCATCCCGGATTTCGTCCATGAGGACGTCACGCTCGGCTTGCGGCATGCTGCAGATAAGAGCCTTACCCATGGACGTTGTGGCGATGGGTATGCGCGATCCGACATCCAGCCGCAAGGTAACGCGGGCACTGCTGCGGCAGGTTTCAACATAGATCATGCTCAGACGATCCCGTACGCCGATGGCGACCGACACGCGCGAGTACTCGGCCAGCTCCTGCATGGCAGGGCGGGCAAGGTTACGAACATCAAGATTGGCGAGCATCGAATAGCCCAGGCCCAGCACGCCTGGAGCCAACAAATACTTGCCCAGGTGCTCGGAGAATTCCAGATAGCCGAGCTTGCACAGCGTGTAGGTAAGACGCGACACCGTCGGCTTGGGGAAGCCGGTTTCCCGGGATAGCTCGGCGTTGGTCAGGTAGGCCTTACCCGGCTGAAAACAACGCAGGATCTCCAGACCACGCGCCAGCGCATTGACGAACTGGCGATCTGAATTGTCGTCGTCCACGACGACACTGGTTTCCTGCATCATGGTCAGAGTCTCCTGCCGTGTCTGCACCTCTAGGTTGGGGCAGTCGAATACGGTGGATTGATTCTGTCATGATGCAAACACCTGGGTCAAATATTTCGAAACGGTGGTTCGCTGTGCGGAATTGAGTGAGGCGGGGCGCTTTTCGGTGCTTGTATCCAGACGCTTCTTGGCGGCTTGCCGGCTTGTATCGAGATTGGCACAGTCTTCGTTCTAAATACGGCCCGGGGTGGGTGGGGCTGGCTGGGCTCGACGGTCACGACCCCGGCTAACGCCGGGGCAGACCTTGCGTCAGCGCCGCAGCGGGGCGCCTGCGGAACTCGCAACGTTCGGGCATGCCCGAACAAGCGTGTTGCTCAAACAGCCGCAGGCTTGCCTCCCCGCCGCGACACTGCCACAAGGCGTGCCCTAAAGCGCCCAGCCAGCCCCACCCACCCCAGGCCTCCGATTGAGATCATTGGCGCAGTGATCGGAAGCGACGGCCGTTTTTCTTTGAGGAGGTATCGGTAGAGGACAGGCTTCTCAGGTAACGTATCAGCAGGTCTGGGTTCGAAACCGGGTCTCTCGCATATACCTTCTCTCCACCCCATACGGGTGCTGGCACCTCACACCAACAGCGGTTTATTGCATCTCAAGTCCGCAGCAACCAGTGCCGTTCAACCTGAGCTACTGTAAAAGGTGTGCACGGGCAAGCGGCGGGGCGGCGCATTGGGCACGCCGGCTATCAGTGCGGATCAGGGAGGCAAGGCCGCGACTGTTCGAACAACACGCTTGTCCGGGCACTGCCCGGACGTTGTGAGTTTCGCGGCCGCCCTGATCCGCACTGATAGACGGGAAGTCCGGCTTGCCGGACCGTGACCATTAAGCCGCCCCGCCGCTTGCCCGTGCGCGCCTTCTTAAGAAACCAAATTCCGTACTTATACAAGCCAGCAGCCTACAAGCTATTTAACTGAAGCCAGCTTCCGCTCCAGCGCTTCTAAAGGCAGCGCCCCATTCACCCGACTACCGTCGGCAAACACAATCGCCGGCGTCCCCTGCACTTGCAGTTTACGCCCCAGTACCAGGTTCGTCTCCAGCGGCGTCTCGCAGTTAAGCTCCGCCGGCACCTTGCCTTCCAGCATCCAGGCATTCCACGCCGCCGCACGATCCTCCGCGCACCAGATATTGCGCGCCTTCACCGTCGAATCCGGCGACAAAATCGGGAACAGGAACGTATAAACCGTAATGTTATCGACGCCTTTCAAGGTCTCGTGCAAACGCTTGCAGTACCCGCAGTTCGGGTCTTCGAACACCGCAATCTGGCGCGATCCATCCCCCTTGACCTGCTTGATCGCATCGTCCAGCGGCAGCGAGGCGAAGGGCACTCGCGTCAACTCTTCAAGGCGCTCTGCCGTCAGATCTACCCGCGACTTTGCGTCGATCAGCGAGCCCTGCAAAATGTAGTCCACGTTGGCATCCGTATACAGCACATCCATGCCAACCTGCACCTCGTAGATGCCCGGAAAACGGGTGGGTACGACCGCAACAATCTCGATGCCCGGAAAGCGCGTCTCGAATGACTTGCGGACTTCCTGCGGCGTCGCCAGATCGCGGGTCGTTAACACCTTGGCCGGCTTGGCGCCTTCGTTGCCTTGCGTCGAGAGCACATTGGCCGGCGTCTCGATCCGGTTGTCGCTGGTTGTGATCGTCGCTTGAGCGAAGACCGATGTGGTGGCCAGAGGCATCGCAATCAATGCGATGGCAGCCAGCCAGGCTTTCAAGGGGTTATTCATGCCACTACTCCTGATAATCTGTTCTAGTGTCGGCCGGCGGCTGCGCCGATAAGCAGACGTTTGATAAACGGTAAACGGTCAGCGCATTGCATGCCTGCATTACGTGCCCAGGCAAGCGGAGCCGCCTGGGCCGCGAAAAGACGATGCAAGCCATCAGTTGCCAGGCGCATCGCCAAAAGGGGTTCAGCCCGCACGCGGCGATAGCGGTTCAATACTCGCATATCGCCGGCGTTGCGATACGGCTCTTTATTGGACAGCGTTTGCACCAAGGCATCCACGTCGGCCAGTCCTAGATTCAACCCCTGCCCTGCCAGCGGATGCACGCGATGCGCGGCGTCGCCCACCAGTGCAACGCCCGGCGCGACCATACCGCTACTCTCCAGGAACAAGGGGAAACCGAATAGGGGGCTACGCACACGCAATGCACCCAAACGACCGCCCGTGGCGGCCGCCAGGCGAGTCGCCAGCGTGGTGCTGCGTTGTTCCTGCGGCATGGCCAGCAGTTCGGCAGCCATGGCCTCCGGCATCGACCACACCATGGAAACCTGATGACCATCCGCCGTGTCGGGCATAGGCAATAACGCCAATACCGTATCGCCGGTAAACCATTGCAGCGCCGCATGCTGGTGAGGAAGCTCGCAGGTCAGATGACACACCACGCCGGTATCGCCATAGGCGCGAGATTGCTGGTTGATGCCTGCTGCAGTCCGCACCGGCGACGCAGCGCCGTCCGCGCCCACCAGCAAGCTGGGCGTCATGGCGCGGCCAGTGTCCGTGAACAGGGTTCGGCTTTCCAGGCGCTCGAACTTTTCGGTAAGCCACGAAATGCCAAAGACTTGCACCGCCTGCTGCAGCACTCGCTCCATTTCGCTGGATTCAACGATCCAGGCCAGCTCTGTTTCGGCTGCCTGCCAGGCATGCAGATGCACCATGCCGCTTGCATCGCCATAGATTTCCATGGACTCCACTGGCGTCACACGACCAGCATCCATCATGGACCATACGCCCAGGCGCGCCAGTAGCGCCTGGCTGGCCGCCGAGATTGCATACACCCGGGGGCAGTAAACATCGGGCTGTACTACAACCGGCGGCTTGCGCGGCCCAAGCAAGGTAAGGTCGAAACCGGCCTTGGTCAGTCCCAAGGCGGTTGCCAGCCCGACTATGCCGGTCCCGCATACGACGATGGATTCTTTCTTCATCGTGCGCTGGGAGCTCCTGCCTGTTTGGGCCAAAGCACCCACATTTCTCCTGGCTGCTTCATGCGCCCGGCCAAGGCGCCGGCTTCCTCGCCAAAACCCCAGTAAAAGTCTGTACGCGCCGCGCCCTTGATCGCAGCGCCGGTGTCTTGAGCAAAGACCAGCCGCTGCAGCGGCTTGGACGACGCCGGATACTGGGTGCTGAGAAATAGCGGTGCTCCCAGCGGTACGAATTGGGTATCGACGGCAACCGAGCGCTGTCCGATCAGCGGTATGGAGTAAGCACCCTTGGGGCCGAGCTCTGGATCGGTAACGGCCTCTTCGTTGAAGAACACCATGGCGGGATTGGCATTAAGCATTTCCTGCACGCGCTTCGGATTCTTGCGGGCCCATGCCTTGATGTTCTGCATTGATGCCTGGGCCAGCGGCAGCTCGCCTTGCGTTGCCAGCCATTGGCCTATCGAACGGTAGGGCCGGCCGTTATGGTCGGCATAGGCCACCCGTATGGTCTCGCCATTGGGCAGTTGCGCGCGACCGGAGCCTTGTATGGTCAGGAAAAAGGCCTCGACAGGATCATTGACCCAGACAATGACAGGCGGCTGTCGAGTTGGCGTGGCGGCAATCTCGGCTCGGGTGTCGTAAGGGACTACTCTTTTGCCGACCAACTTGCCGCGCACCCGCTTGCCGGCCAGTTCCGGATAGACCGTGCCCAGATCGATGGTCAGCAGGTCGGCAGGCGCGGCATAAAGAGGCCACTGATACTCGCCCCCACGCTCACGTGCGGCATGAACCAGCGGCTCGTAGTAACCGGTGACAGTATTGCGTGCGGGCTTGCCGCTGGCGTCAAGCAAGCGCCATGGCTGCAGATGGGTTTGCAGAAACTGGCGCACCGCCTGCGGATCGGCGCCTTGCTCGCCCAGCCCCGACTGCGCGACCGCCGCGCATACCGGTTGCCAGGCACGCGGGGTGGCCCTGGCCTGCATGGCCAACGACCCGGACACCGGCCGCATCAAGCCCTTGCAGTTATTGACGAATGCCTTCCATACCTGTGCCAGGTCATCGGCCTGCCAGCCCGGCAAGTTGGCCCAGGACGCCTGTTGAAACTTCCCAGCCAAAGGCCGTGCGGGGGTGTCCGGCAATGATGCCAGGGGCGGTACGCGCAGCGGCTGCTCGGCAATATTGACTGCGCCGGCGGCTGGTGTAGCCGTGGCAGGCGTGTCGGAGTCGATCGGAACCGAACTGCAGGCTGCCAACATAGCCAGCACAAGCGAAGAAAGCAGAATACGTTTCATAAATCTCGCAATAAACGACAGAATCAGTGCAGGGTGCGCGGCATCGCCAGAACGAACTCCTGGATGGGCACCTCGAATGGAATGCCGTTTTCACCGACACAGTGGTAGGTGCCCCGCATGGTGCCCACTGGCGTGGGCAAGGGACAGCCGCTGGTGTACTCGAACGACTCGCCCGGGTTCAGCAGGGGCTGCTGGCCTACCACGCCCAGTCCACGGACTTCCTGCGTTTGCTGCTTGCCGTCGGTAATGATCCAGTGCCGGCTGATGACCTGGGCGGCGTGCTGCCCGCTGTTGGTAATGCGCACGGTATAGGCAAAGACGTATTGCTGCTCCGCAGGCTCGGACTGATCCGGCAAATATTGCGGTGTAACGATAACCTTGATGTCGTAAGGCTTCATTTTTCGGGTTCCAGTAAATGGTTCAGCCGTATTTAACAGGAATATCAGCGCTTACCTGCAATAATGACATATTCGCCGCTTTGCTTCCTGACCGACATGCCCTTTACCCGCCCTACCCGTATCGCCCCCAGCCTGCTTGCCGCCGACTTTGCCCGCCTGGGCGAAGAAGTCCGTAACGTTGTTGCGGCCGGCGCCGACTGGATCCACTTCGATGTGATGGACAACCATTACGTGCCCAACCTGACGATAGGGCCCATGGTATGCGCCGCCATACGACCGCACACGGACGCACCCATAGATGTGCACCTGATGGTCGAGCCGGTAGACGCCATTATCCCGCAATTCGCCAAGGCCGGCGCCAACATTATTACCTTCCACCCAGAGGCATCGCGTCATCCTGACCGCACGCTGTCCTTGATCAAAGAGCATGGCTGCAAGGCAGGGCTGGTTTTCAACCCGGCCACGCCGCTCGAATGGATGGACTACGTCATGGACAAGCTGGATATCGTGCTGCTGATGTCGGTCAACCCCGGTTTCGGCGGCCAGAGCTTCATTCCGGGAACGCTTGCCAAGCTTACGCAGGCCAGACGCAAGATAGATGCCTGGCAGCAAGATGGCGGCCAGCCCATCGCCCTGGAGATCGACGGCGGGGTCAAAGTAGACAACATTGCTGCCATCCGGGCCGCAGGCGCGGACAGCTTCGTTGCCGGCTCGGCCATCTTCAGCCAGCCAGACTATAAAACCGTCATTGATGCCTTGCGGAAGGAAATTCTGAAGGGCGAATCGATCTCGACCTAAGCCGGCCAGCCGCCTGTCAGCGCGGCATTACGGCGACGGGCGAGCCCTGCTGCTGACCTTCGGCCGCAGCAGCCAACAGCGACCGCCTTTCAATGAACAGCGAATTGCCCGGTATCCGCTTGGCCTGAGATTTGGCCGTGGCGGCCAGCTCCGCTATCTGGTGACTGGAAAACGGCAAAGCCGTCGGGATGTTCACGACGCCCAGCGACAGGCTGATCAGCGGATGGAACACCTCTTGGCTCTGCCGATTCTCCGTCACGTATCCGCCCGCGGCCAGATGCTCGGCAGTATATAAACGCGCCGTCGCCGCCGGGAAGCTGTCCAGCACGCGTTGGCAGCGATCCTGCCAGTCGGCGCTACGAAATACCACGATGAAATCGTCACCTCCGATGTGCCCGACGAAATCAATGGCCGTATCGGCGTGATCTTGCAGCAATCCGGCAGTGATCTGAATAGCTTCATCGCCCTTGCGATAGCTGTATAAGTCATTGAACGGTTTGAAGTGATCCAGATCGACATAGCACACGGAAAATGTCGCCTCGCTATCCACCAGGGCCTCGATATGCTCGTTGATGGGCACATTGCCTGGCAGTTGCGTCAGTGGGTTCGCGTATCGCGCGGCATGGATCTGCATCTGCGTGATCTCGCGTATCAGGTCGAAACCTGTGCCTACACCGATATATCGGCCACGCTCCGTAATAATGAAACCGTCCGAGAGGTGCTGCGGCCGCGATTCGGTGATCAGGTGGCCCAGCTTGTGCAGACTGATTTGGTGGTCGACGATCAAGGGCGCTTGCTCGATGAACTGGCTGCACGGCTTGTTGCCATAGAGTTCCCGATGGTAGGGGCGGGCCAAACGATCCAGCATCCGCACCCGATGTATTACCCCTATCGGCGCATCGCCGCGCAATACTGCCAGTAGATCCAGGTCGGGCTGTTTCTCGAAAATCTCGTATACCTCATTGGTCAGCGTGCTGTCCGGTACGGAGGGCACCCTGCGCAATATCTTGCGTGCCGTAGTCACGCTCTTGTAGGCGCCATTGGGCACTGCCGGCGCTTGGCCCGCAGGACGCCTGAACAGGCGCTTGATATCCGGTGTCAGCGCGCGCAGGGGTGGCATGGCCGGTCGCGCGAGCAAATAACCTTGTCCATAAGGCACACCCAGGCTGCGGGCCACGCCCAGTTCGGCTTCGGTTTCTATGCCCTCGGCAATAATCGATGCGCCCGCCTGCTGCGCGATTTCAACAATCGAACGAACGAATTGCTGCTTCACCAGGTCTTTATCAATGTCACGAATGAAATACTTGTCGATCTTGACATACTCCGGCCGCAGTTCAGACCACAGCCTCAGACTGGAGAACCCTTCGCCCAGGTCATCAATGGCGATCTGCATGCCATAGCCGCGGCGGTCGGCCGCCGCTTGTCGCAGCATGGCGTAGTTGGCCGCCGCGTTGGACTCAGTCAGTTCGATGACAATGTTGCCGACGTCAAGCAATGCGACGGCAAAAGGCTCGACCAAAGGGTGTTGTTCGCTTGTGGGCAACAGGAACACATCGGGGCTCATGTTAAGGAACAGCTTGCCCGGCAGCTCCAGCAAGGCGAAGTTCTCGATATGCACCTTGCAGCACAGACTTTCCAACTGAACAGTCTCGCCACACATGCGCGCTACGTTGAACAATGCCAGAGGCGAGTGCAGCGACGAATTTTCTGGCCCGCGTATCAGCCCTTCGTAGCCCATGATCTCACCCGTTTGCAGATCTACGATGGGCTGGTAGAGCGGAACAACCGCCTGACCCTCCATGATCTTGCGAAAGGTCGCCAGCAGCGCCACGCTTCTATCGTAGAAGTCTCCAACAGCCGCGAATTTTGGAATTGCTGGTCGTTTCTTCAGTACCGCGGTCATAACGTCAGATTGCCTCGTGTTGCACGCTTTCAGGCGGAAAGCCTCCAGAGCTAAAAAGCAATGTAGCAAGCGCATGTGACACCCATGTGTACAGCCGCCCACTACAATCCCGCCTGGCAACCCAGACATTCAAGGAAACCCACGCATGCGTTTTGACGCCATTTTGTTCGACCTGGACGGCACCTTGCTCGATACCATCCCCGACCTGGCCAATGCGGCCAACGCCATGCGCGAGGAACTGGGGCTGGCGCCGCTGCCGCAAGCCACGCTTGCCACCTATGTGGGCAAAGGCACCCCCAATCTGGTGCAACGTACGCTGGCCAATAATCCGGCAGCCACGGTGCCCGACCCGGCGCAATTGGCACGGGGCCTGGAGAGCTTCGGGCGGCACTACCACGCCGTCAATGGGGACGCCGCCACCCTGTACCCCGGCGTGCTTGAAGGCCTGGCAGCCTTCGCCCGGGCTGGTGTGAAGATGGCTGTCGTCACCAACAAGCCGACCGAATTTACCCTCCCCTTGCTTGAACGCTTCGATATTGCCTCTTATTTTTCTGGTGTGGTGTGCGGCGATACCTGCGAAGAGAAAAAGCCCGATCCCATGCCCATGCTGCATGCCTGCGAGCTGCTGGACGTGTCCCCCTCCAAGGCGCTGGCCATCGGCGATTCGGTCAATGATGCGCTGGCCGCCAAGGCCGCAGGCATCACCGTACTGGCCGTTCCTTATGGTTATAACGAAGGCATGGACGTGCGCACTCTTGAAGTCGATGATATAGTTACGTCCATAGCGCAGGCTGCCCAGTGGGCGGCGCGCCAATAAAATCCAGACCAAAAACATGACCGCTACCCTTTATTACCCCACCACGCTCCGCGCCAATTGGCGCTGGTGGCGTTTGTGTTCTGGGTAGCGGTAATCCACTCCCGGCCCCAAGACTCTGTCTTCGTGTGCCGTCAGCATTACCAGAAGAAGCTAAGCCCGGAACCAAAAATTGGCCGGGCTTTTTTGATTCCTGTCCCGGCCTGTATGCACCTCAACAGAGAAGACCATGACAGAAATCGAATTCAACGCGCTCGCGGCGCAGGGTTACAACCGCATACCGCTCATTGCGGAAACCTATGCAGACCTGGACACACCGCTGGCCATCTACCTGAAGCTTGCACATAGCGGCCCCGAAGGCGGCCGCAACAGCTGCTTGCTGGAGTCTGTGGTCGGTGGCGAACGCTTCGGACGCTATTCCTTCATCGGCCTGCCTGCCAAGACTGTCATACGATCCAGCGGGCAACTGACCGAGGTCGTGCACCAGGGGCAGGTTGTCGAGTCGCACGAGGGCGACCCGCTGGCCTTCATCGAAGCCTACCAGGCCCGCTTCAAGGTGGCCTTGCGCCCGGGTATGCCACGATTCGCGGGCGGATTGGCCGGCTATTTCGGCTACGACACCGTCAGGCACATCGAACCGCGGCTAGGCGCGGCCACCAAGCCCTTCCCTGCCGGCCAGGACGAGGGCACGCCGGACATCATGCTGCTGCATATCGATGAGCTGGTCATCGTCGACAACCTGGCTGGCCGCACCTATTTGATCGTCTACGCCGATCCGTCGCAGCCTGAAGCCTTTGCCCTTGCGCGACGCCGCTTGAAGATCCTGCGCGAGAAGCTGCGTACGCCTGTCGTGATTCCCTATGCCTACGCCAGCATGCAAACGGAAAGCCGGCGCGACTTCGCCAAGAAGGACTACATAGACGCGGTCCTGAAAGCCAAGGAATACATCGCCGCCGGCGATCTCATGCAAGTGCAGGTCGGCCAGGTCATCGCCAAGCCGTTTCGCGATTCGCCCTTGTCGCTGTACCGCTCGCTGCGTTCGCTGAACCCATCCCCCTACATGTATTTCTGGAACTTCGACGACTTCCAGGTGGTGGGGTCCTCGCCCGAAATTCTCGTCAGGCAGGAAATCATCAACGAAGCAGACCGCGAAAAGACCATGGTAACGATCCGTCCGCTGGCCGGCACGCGCAAACGCGGCGCAACACCCGAGGAAGACCTGCAACTGGCCGAAGAGCTGCTGGCCGATCCGAAAGAGCGCGCCGAACACGTCATGCTGATCGACCTGGCGCGCAATGACGTAGGCCGGGTGGCCAAGACTGGCACCGTGCAGGTTACCGATACCATGACCATAGAGCGCTACTCGCACGTCATGCATCTGGTGTCCAACGTATCGGGCCAATTGCATGATGGCATGAGCAATATGGACGTACTGCGCGCCGCCTTTCCGGCGGGCACGCTTACCGGCGCGCCCAAGGTGCGCGCCATGGAGATCATCGACGAGCTCGAACCCGTGCGTCGCGGCATCTATGGCGGTGCGGCAGGTTACTTGAGCTACGGCGGCGAAATGGACGTAGCCATTGCCATACGCACCGGCATCATCAAGGACGGCATGCTTTACGTGCAAGCAGCTGCGGGCATCGTGGCTGATTCGGACCCCGAAAAAGAATGGCAGGAAACAGAGGCCAAGGCGCGCGCCGTACTGCGCGCCGCCGAACAAGTCCAGTTTGGGCTGGACGAACCCATTTAATGCATGCCTCTGGAGAACTCACATGTTATTGATGCTCGATAACTACGACTCGTTTACCTATAACCTGGTGCAGTATTTTGGCGAGCTGGGTGAAGACGTTCGGGTGCTGCGCAACGATCAGACCACCGTGGCCGAAATCGCCGACATGAAGCCAACACGGATCTGCGTCTCGCCCGGCCCCTGCTCCCCCGCGGAAGCCGGCATATCGGTAGAGCTGATCAAGCATTTCGCCGGCACGCTGCCCATACTGGGCGTTTGCCTGGGGCATCAAGCCATCGGCGCAGCCTTTGGCGGCAATGTCGTGCGCGCGCGCGAACTGATGCATGGCAAGGTGTCGCCGATTACCCATACCGGTACCGACGTCTTTACCGGCCTGCCGTCGCCGTACACCGTGACGCGCTATCACTCGCTGGCGGTAGAGCGCGACACGCTGCCCGACTGCCTGGAAGTTACCGCGCAGACCGAGGACGGCGAGATCATGGGCCTGCGTCACAAGACCCTGGCCGTTTATGGCGTGCAGTTCCATCCCGAATCCATCCTTAGCGAGCACGGACATGCCCTGCTCAAGAATTTCCTGGACATCTCATAACAACAAACCCACTGACGGAAACCCGACCATGACCATCACCCCCAACGAAGCCCTCCTGCGCTGCATCGAGCACCGCGAGATTTTCCATGACGAAATGTTGCACCTGATGCGCATGCTGATGCGCGGCGAGATGACTCCCCAGATTGCCAGCGCCCTGATCATGGGTTTGCGCGTCAAGAAAGAAACGGTAGGAGAAATCACCGCTGCAGCCGAGGTGATGCGCGAGTTTGCATTGCCGGTGCGCACCGCCTGCGCGGACGATCTGCTCGATATGTGCGGCACCGGGGGCGATGGTTCCAACACCTTCAATATTTCCACTGCGGCCATGTTCGTTGCGGCGGCCCAAGGCGTCAAAATCGCCAAGCACGGCAACCGCAGTGCCTCGTCTTCATCCGGCAGCGCCGACGTACTGGAAGAATTGGGCGCCAACGTCATGGTCAGTCCTGAGCAGGTAGCCGAAAGCATCGAGCGTATCGGCATCGGCTTCATGTTTGCGCCCGCTCATCATGGCGCCATGAAGAACGTGGCTGCTGTGCGCAAAGAGCTAGCCGTACGTACGATTTTCAATATTCTTGGACCCTTGACCAACCCGGCCGGGGCGGCTAACCAGTTGATGGGCGTGTTCCACCCTGACCTGGTTGGCATACAAGTTCGTGTATTGCAACGGCTTGGCTCGCGACACGTGCTGATCGTACATGGCAAGGACGGCATGGACGAGGCGTCACTGGGCGCAGCCACGCTGGTCGGCGAGCTGAAAGACGGCCAGGTGCGCGAATATGAAGTCCACCCGGAGGACTTCGGCATGCCCATGGTGTCGAACCGCTCCATCAAGGTTGGCAACCGCACTGAGTCGGCACAAATGCTGCTGCAGGCGCTCGACAACGTGGCAGGACCGGCTCGTGATATCGTAGGCTTTAACGCCGGCCTGGCGATTTACGCGGGCAACCAGGCCGACTCTATCGAGCAAGGCCTGAAACTTGCTTTTGAGGCGATTGCCAGCGGTGCAGCGCGCGCCAAGCTCGATGAATTCTGCACTTACACCCGGACACTTAGCGCATGAACGACATTCTCGCCAACATACTTGAAACCAAGAAAATAGAGGTCGCCACCGCGCGCCAGATGCGCAGCGAATCCGATGTGCTGCGCGAGGCGAAAAGCCGCAAGGATCTACGCGGCTTCGCCCTGGCAATCGAAGAAAAAATCGCCCAGGGCAAACCTGCCGTTATTGCAGAGATTAAAAAAGCTTCGCCTTCCCGCGGCGTCATACGCGAAAACTTCAACCCTGTCGATATTGCCACCTCGTATGCCGCCCATGGCGCGGCCTGCCTGTCTGTACTGACTGACGTCAAGTTCTTCCAGGGGTCTTACGATTACTTGCGCCAGGCCCGCGCGGCCTGCGCCCTCCCTGTTTTGCGCAAGGACTTCATGATCGATCCCTACCAGATCGCCCACGCCAGGGCTCTGGGCGCCGACTGCATACTGCTGATCGTCGCAGCACTGACACCACAGCAATTGCGCGAGTTCGAGACCGTGGCCATCGAGCTGGGCATGGATGTACTGGTGGAAGTGCATGACAGAGCCGAACTGGATACGGCGCTGCAGTTGCAGACCTCTTTGATCGGCATCAATAACCGCAATCTGCGCAGCTTCGAAACATCGCTGAAAACGTCGTTGGATCTGCTCGCGGCCGTACCTGAAGGCAAGCGAGTGATTACGGAAAGCGGTATTTTGACCACTGAAGACGTCAAACTGATGCGCGACCACGACATCCAGGCCTTCCTGGTCGGAGAAGCCTTCATGCGCGCGCCTGAACCGGGCGTGGCCATGCACGAACTCTTCTTTACCGCATGACGACGCTTGCCGACTGCCCGCTATGCCAGGGCAGCGCCGAAGACGTCCTGTGGCGCAACAGCCAGTTGCGCGTTATTGCAGTAGACGCTAGTGATCACCCGGGATTCACCCGCGTCATCTGGGACGACCATGTGTCTGAAATGACCCAGCTCCGCCCGCAGCAACGCCACGAGCTCATGCAGGCCGTCTGGGCTGTTGAACGGGTGCAGCGCCAAATCCTTCAACCCGACAAGGTGAACCTTGCCGCGCTGGGCAACGTGGTGCCCCATCTACATTGGCACGTCATTCCGCGATGGGCAATGGACACGCACTTTCCCGAGCCGATATGGGCCGAGCCACCCTCGCGCACCCCGGCCGACCAGCAGGCGTGGCACGAGCGGCGCGCTGCGATCGAGGCGCAATTGACCGCCTATCGGAACGCCCTGCAAACCGCCTTGGCAGCCTTATAGCGAGGCGGCCATGGCGCAACGCAATCTGTTCGAAACGGCTCAAAACACGCTTGAAGAGCCGCTGGATGTGCATGTAAGCACACTAAGCGCTGCTTGGGCCGCAGCACTGCAGACCCCAGCGGCCCAAGCGGCACTGAAAACCTTGCACAGCTATCTGGCGGATCGCCTTCAAGCGGGGGCGCAAATCTTCCCGCGCCACCCTTTTCGAGCACTCAGCTATATGGAGCCCGACGCAGTGCGCGTCATTATTTTGGGGCAAGACCCCTATCATGGCGCCAACCAGGCGCAGGGCCTGGCGTTTTCCGTACCCGATGCCTGCCCGCGTCCGCCCAGCTTGCGTAATATCTTCAAGGAGATAGCGCTGGAGTACCCCGGAACGCCCCTACGCCAGCGCAATGACTTGGAAGACTGGGCTCGTCAGGGGGTGCTCTTGCTTAACGCCGCCCTGACGGTCGAGGCGCAGCAACCCGGTTCACACGCCCGCAAAGGTTGGGAGCAGATTACCGACGCGCTTATTCACCGCGTAGCCGAAACACCCCAACCGAAGGTGTTTTTGCTGTGGGGCGCCCACGCGCAAAGCAAACAAAAACTGCTGGCGGAGCATAAGGGCGGCCCCATGTTGGTGTTGACGGCCAATCATCCCTCGCCACTGTCAGCACAGCGCCCGCCGGTTCCTTTCATAGGCTGCGGACACTTCGAAAAAACCAACGCCTGGCTGCAAGCACAAGGCCTAGCCACCATCGACTGGCTGCAGCACGCCTAGAAAAAACCGGCTTTTACATGCCGCTCGTTGCCGCATCACAACATAGGGGTTTCCCCCGACTGCGAAAACGTTTATAATTTGCGCACTGCATTTTTCACGCGTCGACATTTTCAAGGCAGCATTCGTTGCCCCATAGCAGTTGTCTGATTTTCTCAGCACCCATGTCGAACGCCATCGCTCCCTGACCCCCGAGCCTTTCGCCGCGTCTTTAAGACTACGCTGCACTTTAGGTTGATTGGTCGGCACGATGCTCCAATCAACCAGCGCTCCGGGCTCACTATCAATGCCCCCGCTATGTGTATGCCGTTACCACGGCAAAGGATACTCATGTCTTTCGAAACTTTAGGTCTCGTGCCTGCCCTGTTGTCTGCCGTCCTGAAATCCGGCTTTACCGAGCCCACTTCAGTCCAGGCAGCGGCCATCCCCAAGGCCCTGGCAGGCCAGGATCTGATGGTCTCTTCGCAAACCGGCAGCGGCAAAACCGCAGCCTTCATGCTTCCCGCCTTGAACCGCATCTCGAACATGCCGCCCAACAAGGGCACTGGCGTGCAGGTGCTGGTATTGACCCCTACCCGCGAACTTGCCATGCAAGTTGCGGAAGCCACCAAGCAGTACGGCGCCCATATCAAAGACCTGCGCATTGCCGTGGTTGTTGGCGGCATGCCTTACGGCGCTCAACTGAAGGCTTTGTCGCGCCGCGTCGATGTCCTGGTTGCGACCCCCGGCCGCCTGATCGATCACCTGCAAGCCAAGCGCGTTAATCTGTCTACCGTCCACACGCTGGTGCTGGACGAAGCTGACCGCATGCTGGACATGGGTTTCATCGAAGATATTGAAACCATCGTTGGCAGCACGCCAAAAGACCGCCAGACCTTGCTGTTCTCGGCCACGCTGGATGGCACGATTGCGCGCCTGGCAGCAAAGATGATGCGCGATCCCCAAAAGATCGAGATGTCCAGCCAAAAAGAGAAGCACTCCAACATTACGCAAAGCCTGCTGTATGCCGACGACAACGGCCACAAGATGCGCTTGCTGGACCACCTGCTGCGCGACGCCAACCTGGACCAGGCCATTGTCTTTACGTCCACCAAGCGTGGCGCCGACGACCTGGCTGACCGCCTGTCCGGTCAAGGCTTTGCCGCAGCCGCATTGCATGGCGACATGAACCAGCGCCAGCGTACCCGTACCCTGGGCATGCTGCAAAAAGGCCAGCTTCGCATCCTGGTGGCTACCGACGTTGCCGCACGCGGTATCGACGTGCAGGGCATCAGCCACGCCGTGAACTACGACCTGCCCATGCAGGCCGAAGACTACGTGCACCGTATCGGCCGTACCGGCCGCGCGGGTCGCAGCGGCCTGGCATTCACGCTGGCCACGCATTCCGAGCGCCATAAAATACGCCGCATCGAGCACTTCATAGGCCAACCGATTCCGTCGGAAGTCATCGAAGGCCTGGAGCCCAAGAAAACGGCCCGCCCCACCTACACCGACCGCAAACCCGGCGGCAAGAGCTTTGCTCCTCGCAGCGGCTACGGCGGCGCCAAGCCCGCATACGGCCGCAAGCCCGGCGGCGACCGCGCCTACGGCGACAAGCCGGCCTACGAAGGCAAACCACGTTTTGGTGACAAGCCAGCGTACGAAGGCAAGCCGCGCTTTGGCGACAAGCCCGCCTACGAAGGCCGCCCGGCTCACACCGGCGAGCGTCCTGCCTACGAAGGCCGTCCGTCCTACGACCGTGCCAGCGACAGCCGCAAGAGCTTCGGCGGCGAAGCGCGCAGCACCGGCGGCTACAAGGGCAACAGCGACCGCCCTGCTTTTGGCGATCGTCCCGCACGGCCGGCTCGTCCAGAGTTCGCACATAAAGGCCCAGCCAAGCCTGGCGCCCGCCCCACGGCACGCCCGGGCTTTGCCGGCAAGCCGACATCGACCCGTGGCAAGAGTGCCGCGCGCCGTAGCGACTTTGCCGCATAAGGCTACGCACGAACTGACCCAATAGGTTGGACAGCTAGACGTTAAGGGCTCAAGGCCTGAGTTCGGTATTGCACCGGACTCAGGCCTTTTAGTTTGAGCTTGATGCGTTGGTGATTATGTATGGATGTAGTGTCGGACGCCGTGCGAGTGGCACTTACAGATTGACCACTACAATCCGTAGACGCATCCCATGACTTGGATACAGAGTGGGACGTTGAACGGGCTTTATGAAGTCAGGCGCAAATTTTGCTTCCCTTTGTCGCCCCAAACCGTTTTAGAGGATAAAGCATGAAAATACTGCTATGGATACTGGGAATTGTTTTCATCGTAGGCCTTCTTACCATCACCGGCGTATTTAGCCTCATCTTTTGAGCGTAGCCCCGCACGCTTTCAGACGATAAAGTGTGAAGGCTTACTCCCGTCCTTCAACCCCTACCCCATGTGCGTGAGCGCGATCTTCTGGAGTTTATTCTGTGGGCGACCGAAAAGATGGCTGACACTACAATAGCAGGCTGTCGATACCACTGAAGCACGCTGTCTGCCATGAAACTGCTTATGCACAAGCCATTGCTGATGGCTTTCCTGCTGTCGCTCCCGCTCTGGATTGTGTTCAACAACTTCATTGTGGCTCTGGTCGTCAGCTTGCTGGTGGCCTTCCTGATATCCATGGGCTATTCGCTGTATCTCATGAAAAAGAAAAAGAACCCATGAACACGACCAGCTTGCTGCCGCCAGGCCTGCCCCCGCTTGAAGACCATCTGGTCAAGCACATGCATGCCATGCATAGTCATCTGGCCGATGCCATATCGGCCATGCCCGACGGTTTCATGCCATTTGAACAATGGATGGACTTGGCTTTGTATGCACCCGGACTGGGCTATTACGCTGCCGGCAACACCAAATTTGGCGGCGTCCTGCCCACCGGCGACTTCACCACGGCTCCCGAATCCACCCCGCTGTTTGGCCAGACACTGGCCAGGCAAGTGGCGCAGATCTTGCAACTTTCGAACTCGACCACGATGCTGGAATTCGGCGCAGGGTCTGGCGCCCTGGCGGCATCATTGATCCCCGTCTTGCGCGACGCCGGCATCCCGGTCCGCTATCAGATTCTGGAAGTTTCTGCCGATCTACGGGCGCGCCAGCAAGAGCGACTGGCCGACTTCGCGCCAGACGTCGTGTGGCTCGATACCCTGCCCGTGGGTTTTGCCGGATGCGTGCTGGCCAACGAAGTGCTGGACGCGATGCCTGCCACCTTGTTCCAATGGGCCGCCGATGGACAGGTGATGGAGGTGGGTGTGCGCTTGTCTGCAAGCGCTGACCAGGCCTTGCCGTTTGAGTTTGCGCAGCGCGCGGCCAGCCCGGCGCTCAGTCACACCATCTCGGCACGCATGCCCGCCTTGCCCGGCTACCAATCCGAGATCAACCTGCGCGCCGAAGCCTGGATGCGGCACATCGGCGACTGGCTGGAGCGTGGCGCGGCACTGCTGATCGACTATGGCTTTCCGCAACGGGAGTACTACCACCCGCAGCGGGCCGAAGGTACGCTGATGTGCCACTTCCGCCACCACGCACATAGCCAGCCCCTGATCTATCCGGGCCTGCAAGACATCACCGCGCATGTGGACTTCACGGCCATGGCCGATGCCGCCCTGGACGCCGGCCTTCAGGTGCTGGGCTACACATCGCAAGCCCGCTTCCTGATGAATGCCGGCATTGCCGACCTATTAGTTACGCAGAGCCCAGCCGCGCTGTCGGCAGTTCAGAAGCTGTTGTCCGAGGCCGAGATGGGCGAGCTGTTCAAAGTGCTGGCAGTTGGGCGCCATATCGATGAAGGGCTGATAGGCTTTCAGCGCGGCGACCGACGCGACAGCCTTTAATCTGCCTTGGCCGCCAGTCGAGCCCCGCTCGGCGCTTATGGACCGATATCAGCCAGCGCCAGCAGGCGCGCTTCGCGCATTGCCTGCTTGATACGCTGCGGCTCGCCCTGCAGACTTTGCGCGATTGCCCCGGCGTCTATCGAGCGCAAGGCCTGGACACGTTGCTGCCATGCCGAAGCATTGACGCTAAGCGAGTCAACGCAGGCGGCGGTATCGATCAATTCGAGAAAGCGTGCGGGCTTGCGCATGGCATCGCAGCGCTCCATCAGATCCAGCCAGCGCAGCTGGCTTGCCGAGGCATCGGCCTCTGTGGGCGCATCATCGTCGCGCAAGGCATCCAGCACACCAGGCAGCAAGCGCGCATAGTCCTGGCACTCGCCCGGCGCGCGCAGATGGCGACCGATGTCTTGCGGCGCCTCCGAAAGCCGGCATACCAGCGCAAAGCGCGGCGCCAGCCCCAACCTGGCCTGAGCGGCGGCTTCAAGCTCGGGACTTAGCGTGGCCTCGTCAAAATTCAGTCCTGGCATGACGCGAGGCAAGGCTCCCGTGGCGGCCAGCACCTGAAACATCCGTCCCGGATGTTGCGTCATCAGCCCCTTGGCTACCTCTTGCCACACGCGCTCTGGCACCAGTGCGTCAACCTCGCCGTCCTGGACCAGCTGGCGCGCCAGTGTCAAGGTTTCCGGTGCAATGGTGAAATCATGGAAGCGCGCAGCAAAACGGGCCAGCCGCAGCAATCGCACCGGGTCTTCCACGAAGGCTCGCCCCACATGGCGCAACACCTTTGCACGTATGTCGGCCTGCCCATCCAGCGGATCGACCAGGCGTCCGTCGGGCGCCCTGGCAATGGCATTGACGGTCAAGTCGCGGCGCTGCAGGTCATCTTCCAGTGTGACATCCACGCCGGTATGGAAAGTAAAGCCCTTATATCCACGACCGGACTTTCTCTCGGTGCGTGCCAGCGCGTACTCTTCCTTGGTTTTCGGATGCAAGAATACAGGGAAGTCGCCCCCAACCGGAATAAACCCGCGCCGGGACATCGCTTCCGGGGTAGCTCCCACTACGACCCAATCGCGATCACTGTCGGGCAAACCGAGCAGTTCGTCGCGTACGGCGCCCCCCACAATATAGACATCCAGGCCGGCGATGGCCGGATCGTGGGCGGCATCCACCATGGGCTTGTCCGTGCCGGTCAAGGCAAGGCCACCCGCTTATTGGGCGCGGGCGAAATCGTGCCCAGCCGCTCTTTAAGCGAATCCGGCTTGCCGGTAAACATCATCGAGTAGTAGCTGGTGTTCGACAGCACATTCTTGACATACAGGCGTGTCTCGGTAAAGGGGATGGTTTCGGCAAAGATGGCGCCTTCGACCGGGGCCCTCAACTTGGAGCGCCACTGCACGGGTCGGCCCGGGCCAGCGTTGTAGCCGGCCGTTGCCAACACCTGGGAGCCGTTCAAATCGTTAAGCACCATGCTGAGATAATTGGTGCCCAATATGGTGTTGGTGTCGAAATCGTTGACCGACGATGGCTGGAAGTCTTTCATGCCTATCTTGCGTGCCACCCAGCGCGCCGTGGCCGGCATCAACTGCATCAAGCCCGACGCCCCGACCCGCGAACGCGCGTCCGTAATGAAGCGGGACTCTTGGCGGATAAGGCCATATACCCAGGCAGGATCAAGGTTGATCTCGCGCGCCTTCTCTGAAACCCGGCCTTCGAATGGCGCAATGAAACGCTGCGAGAAATCCACTTCATTCTTGGTCAGCAACGAGGTGTTCACCACGCGGTCGTAGATATGCTCTTTGCGGGCCAGCTCGGCCGCTGCCAACAACTGGCGATCAGACATGCCGCGCAGCGAATAGCTCCATTCGGGCACAGCCTCTGGCCGCCAGCCCAGGTCGAACAAGGCTATCGCACGCTGCAAGCCGGGGTGGCGTAGCGCCTCCTGCATTTCGGTTTCTGTCACCGGCGCTGCCGCGGGCGGCAAGGACGGCGTATGGCCGAGTTCTTCGCTGGCCAACTGACCGTAAAAGTTCAGCTCCTGCGCGATGGATTGGAAATGCTGTGTGGCGGCTTGCTGATTGCCCAGCGCCGCCAGGGATCGACCATACCAATACACCCACACCGGCTCGGCCGCCTGTTGGGCTGTCATCCGGCGTATGGCCTTGGCCACTTGATCCCAATCGATGCGCGGCTGCCGCAGTTCGGAACGAACCTGCCAGGCATGGTTGTAATCGGTCATGGGAGCCGTGCCGGACTTGCGATACCAATCGATGGCATTCAGCTCGACATTCAGGGCGGCGACCAATCCGAACTGGCTCCATACCCATTGCAGGTCGGCCTTGGGAATGGCCTTGGCCCATTCGCGCTCGACGTAGGCAGCGTTGCTTTCGCGTTGGTTGCCGTAGGCCAGGCGAGACAAGGCGATGGTGACCAATTCGATGTCAGCAAGCGACTTGGGCGGCTTGCGGCCGGTGAGCCACTTCTTGGGGTTTTGCATCAGGGCCGTGTACTGCTGCATCTGGGCCCCGTCGAACATAATGGCCGCCACGCGGCGTGTATCGGCGGACTTGCTGGTTTCCAGGGTAGCGCGCAGCAAGCCTTGCAGATCTTTCCATCCGACGACCTTGCTGTCTGCGAACTGATCCAGCATGGTCCAGCATGCTGACGTGGACTTGAAGGCGTCCATGGCCTGGGTCGCGTTGACGCGTTTGCCGGTCATGTGCAGCGCCAGCAGATAAGAACATGTTTCGCTGGCGTTGCTGTTGACGACAGGGCCCAGGCTGGCCGCCAGGGCATAGTTGCCGGAACGGGCGGCCGCCACCAGCCAATCGCCCTTCAGGCGATCGGCCAGATAACCAGTGGGGTGGGCCGCCATGAACTCACGCATGGCTTCGTCCGGCACTGGCTGTGTAGGGTCGATCAGCTTTTGATGCAGCATCCAGTACTCTGGGTAGACACCCAGCACAGGATCGGACTTCGCGATGGGCAGCAAGCTTTGCAGCGCGGCCCACTGCTTTTTTTGCATGGCGTCGCGGGCGGCAATGACGGCGTTACGCGCGGCCGGCGGCGTGACCAGCAGGACCGAATCGACGTTGGTGTTTTGCAGGGATGCCACCTGGATGGCGCCAGCGAACTGGTCGGACGCCGGGGTGGCTGCCTGAGCAGAAGCTGTCGTAGCGGGCGGCTCGGCGGCGGCCACGGCGTCGCTGCGTTCGGCGCCGGCACAGCCCGTCAGGCCCAAACCCAGAGACAGCCATAATGCAATCTGCGGATATCCGGGCCGCCGGGGCGCAGAATGTTTCGGGGTTTTCTGATACCGTTGTCTATTGGCTACCATATTGAATCGTTCCACCTCATACCGCCCATGAATAACAAAATAGAGAATAGCGCAGTCCCGTTACGGGCACGCCTGAAACAACTGCGTGCCGAGCAAGCCCCCGTCGATAGAAACCGGGGCGCCTTGCTGATCAGAGGACGCTTGTATACCTGGCTGGCCACAACGCGCACCCGATTACGGGAAGCCGGCAGACCCGAGCCCAAGCATATTGCGGCGTTCTGGTCTACGGCGGAAGAACCCACGCTTCAGCCGCTGCTGCAACAGTGGGTGGAAGAAGAAGGATACCGCGTATCCCTGCCCGTCGTCACGGCTCCGGATGCGCCCTTACAGTTTCGCTTCTGGACGCCCGATGCCGAACTGCAGGAAGGCGCCTACGGCATCCAGGAGCCCGTAGGTGCGGTCGCGCCGCTGCCCGATGTCATCCTGGTGCCGACACTGGGCTATACCCGCGAGGGCGACCGCGTGGGCTATGGCAAAGGCTATTACGATCGGACGCTGGCCGCACTGAAGGCACAAGGCCACAGCTTTACCAGCATAGGCATAGCCTGGGCCACCGGCGACCTTTCTGGCCAAGGCCATGTGCCGGCGCCCCACGACGAAAAACTGGATGCCATCCTGACCGACAAAGGCTGGGCCGTGCCGGCGCCGGTGCTTTAAGCGTCCAGGTTCAACTGACGCCAGATCGCCATCGTGACGTCCGCGTTGTTAAGCGTATAAAAATGCAAGCCGGGTGCGCCCTTGTCCAGCAGGTCTTGTGACAGCTTGCCGATAACGTCGATGCCAAACGCCTTGATGGAGGCCTTGTCATCGCCGAAATCGGCCAGTCGCAAGCGGATCCAGCGAGGGATCTCCGCGCCGCACATGTTCGAAAAACGCGATAACTGTGCGTAATTCGTGATGGGCATAATGCCCGGCACCACCGGTACGTTGATGCCGCGCGCCTGTACCCTTTCAACGAAATCGAAGTAGGCATCGGCGTTGAAAAAGTACTGCGTAATGGCGCTATCGGCGCCCGCCTGCACCTTGGCCACGAAATGATCCAGATCGGCCTGTGCGCTACTGGCTTGTGGATGCATTTCGGGGTAAGCGGCTACCTCGATATGGAATGCATCGCCGCTGTGCTGGCGGATGAAGGCGACGAGTTCGCTGGCATAATGCAGCTCGCCCGCGTCTCCGCCCATGCCCGAAGGCATGTCACCGCGTAGCGCCACGATGCGCTTGATGCCTTGGGCCCGATAGGCATCCAGGATCTCGCCCAGCGTGGCCCGCGATGCCCCGATGCACGACAGGTGCGGCGCGGCATCGCAACCCAGGTTCTGCATAAGCTTGACCGTCTCTGCAGTACCCGAGCGGGTGGATCCGCCCGCCCCGAAGGTAACGCTGACATAAGCCGGGTGCAAGGCCAGCAACTGCTTGGCCGAGCGTACCAGTCGTTCTTGGGCGGCAATGTCGCGTGGTGGAAAAAACTCCAGGCTTATAGCTTGCTGTGTCGTCATGAAGTCAGCAATCTCGACAGCAGACCCGACACAATGCTGTAGACCAGTGCGCCCAGCAATGCCCACCAGAATCCATTGACCTGGAACCCTTTAAGCACCGACCCGACAAACCAGAATACCAGCGCGTTGAGCACCAGCAGAAACAAGCCCAGTGTCACTATGGTTATGGGCAGAGTCAGCAAAATAAGCACGGGCTTGACCAGCGTGTTCAGCAGGCCCAGTACCAGTGCGGCGATCAGGGCCGAGCCGAACGAGGCTACCGTAATGCCGGGCAAGATATAAGCGACGATCAACAACGCCACCGCATTCAGAATCCAGACAAGAATTAGTTCCATCACACATGCTCCTTGGGTTTAATAGCGATAGTGATCAGGCTTGTAGGGGCCCGCTACCGGCACGTTGATGTAGTCGGCCTGATCGGGACGCAGCTCGGTCAGATTCACACCCAGCTTCTTCAGATGCAGGCGCGCGACCTTCTCGTCCAGATGCTTGGGCAGCACATAGACCTGGCCTTTTTCGTAGGCTTCGCCTCGGGTGTATAGCTCGATCTGCGCGATGGTCTGGTTGGTGAACGACGCCGACATCACGAAAGAAGGATGACCCGTGGCACAACCCAGGTTTACCAGACGGCCCTTGGCCAGCAGGATGATGCGCTTGCCGTCGGGGAAAATAATGTGATCGACTTGCGGCTTGACCTCTTCCCACTGCAGGTCTTCCACAGCGGCAACATCGATCTCGTTGTCGAAGTGACCGATATTGCAAACAATGGCCTGGTCTTTCATGCGCTCCATGTGCTCACGCGTGATCACATGATAGTTGCCGGTAGCCGTCACAAAGATGTCAGCCTTGTCGGCAGCCTCGTCCAGCGTCACGACCTTGTAGCCTTCCATGGATGCCTGCAGCGCGCAGATGGGGTCAACTTCCGTTACCCACACTTGCGCACGCAGCGCCGACAAAGCCTGCGCGCAGCCCTTGCCCACGTCGCCAAAGCCGCACACAACCGCGATCTTGCCGGCGATCATGACGTCGGTGGCGCGCTTGATGCCATCCACCAGCGACTCGCGGCAGCCATACAAGTTGTCGAACTTGGACTTGGTGACTGAGTCGTTGACGTTGATGGCAGGAAACGCCAGCTCACCCTTGCGGGACATCTGATACAAGCGATGCACGCCGGTGGTGGTTTCTTCCGTTACGCCCTGCACCTCGGCCAAGCGGGTGGAATACCACTTCGGGTCGCGCGCCAACTGGGCCTTGATGGAGGCAAACAGCACGCGCTCTTCTTCGCTGCCCGGCTTGGCCAGTACAGAGATATCGCTTTCGGCTTTAGCGCCCAGGTGCAGCAGCGTCGTGGCATCGCCGCCGTCGTCCAGAATCATGTTGGCATGCTGGCCATTGGGCCATTCAAAGATCGCGTGCGTGTACTGCCAATAGTCTTCCAGCGTTTCGCCCTTGATGGCAAATACCGGCGTGCCGCCATCCGCAATCGCTGCGGCGGCGTGATCTTGAGTGGAGAAAATATTGCACGATGCCCAGCGGACTTCGGCACCCAAGGCCTTGAGCGTTTCGATCAGGACAGCCGTCTGGATGGTCATGTGCAGGCTGCCCGCGATGCGAGCGCCCTTCAGCGGTTGCGCGGCTGCGTACTCTTCGCGCGTGGCCATCAGCCCGGGCATTTCAGTTTCAGCGATCGCAATTTCGCGACGGCCCCATCCTGCGAGGGCGATATCGGCAATTTTGTAGTCGTTCAGGCCGGCTTCGGCAATAGTGTTCATGGTAGAGCTCCGGTAAACCCATACCAGCCGAAGCGCCATGAAAACAAGTGCTCATCTTCGCCTGGAACAGGGAATGATGAGCGCCGTTGAAACGAAAAGAAGTCCTGAGCCTAGCGGGGGTACCGTCGCAGCGCTCCTCAGGAAGGGCAGATTGTAACGTAGGCTTGAAAAAAATTCTGTGACAGGATGCGGCGCATCAGCCCTGACGCTTGGGGTAACCCTGCGCCTTGATCCGCTTCCAGACGGCCAGCCTTTCGGCCTCGTCCAGGAACACCCAGTTGGCCACTTCCATGGCCGTGCGCCCGCAACCACGACAGATGTCGTCGTACAAAGTCGAGCACACGGCTACACAGGGTGAGTCGCTGACATGCAGGCTATGCGCATCGTCCCGCCCCGAAGGGCTCGCAGGGCTTGCGCCCCGCTGCGCTTCGGTGATTTTCATGCTTAGGCGGCCTTCTTGAGGGCCTGCACCTTGTCGGATGCTTCCCAGCTGAACTCGGGCTCGGCACGGCCAAAGTGGCCGTAGGCCGCCGTCTTGGCGTAGATGGGGCGCAACAGGTCCAGCATATTGATGATGCCTTTGGGGCGCAGGTCGAAGTTCTCGCGCACCAGACGGGCGATCTGATCGTCCGGAATCACGCCGGTACCTTCGGTGTAAACCGTGATATTGATGGGCTCGGCCACGCCGATGGCATAGCTGACCTGCACCTGGCACTGGCGAGCCAACCCGGCGGCCACGATGTTCTTGGCCACATAGCGTGCGGCGTAGGCAGCAGAGCGGTCGACCTTGGAGGGATCCTTGCCCGAGAACGCGCCGCCGCCGTGCGGGCAAGCGCCACCGTAGGTGTCGACGATGATCTTGCGTCCGGTCAACCCGCAGTCGCCCTGAGGGCCGCCGATAACGAACACGCCCGTGGGGTTGATCATGAACTTGGTCTTGGGGGTAAGCAGGCCATCGGGAAAGCTGGGTTTGATAATGTTTTCGATGACGGCTTCGTGGATCTCGGCTTGCGAGATGTCGGGCGCATGCTGCGTTGACAGCACCACGGTGTCGACTTCGGCAGGCTTGCCATCCACGTAGCGGAAGGTGACTTGCGACTTGGCATCCGGGCGCAGCCAGGGCAGGCGGCCGTCTTTGCGCAACTCGCTTTGACGCTGCACCAGGCGGTGAGCGTACCAAATGGGAGCAGGCATGAGGTCGGGAGTTTCGTCGCACGCATAGCCAAACATCAGGCCCTGGTCGCCGGCCCCTTGGTTCAGCACTTCTTCGCTGCTGCGATCTACGCCTTGCGCAATATCGGGCGATTGCTTGTCGTAGGCCACCAGCACCGCGCAGCCCTTATAGTCGATACCGTATTCGGTATTGTCGTAGCCTATGCGCTTGATGGTGTCGCGCGCCACCTGGATGTAGTCGACGTTGGCCGTCGTGGTGATTTCTCCGGCAAGCACGACCAGCCCGGTGTTGCACAGGGTTTCCGCCGCCACGCGGGCAGTGGGGTCTTGCTCTAGGATGGCGTCGAGGATGGAGTCGGAGATTTGGTCAGCGACCTTGTCGGGGTGACCTTCGGAGACGGATTCGGAAGTAAAGAGGAAATCGTTATTTGCCACAGCGATGCGTCCTGTAAAGCGCCGGAAAATACCGGCATGGAGGTTGAACGAAACGCGTTGCACCTCGGACGTTGCTTTGCAGCGGTGATCAGGGCGCGACGCTTTAGCGGATTTTTTGCACGCGGTTTGCACCACGGCCATCGCCCCGCAAGTTGTCGGTTAACTCAGCGATGAACCGTATTTTAAGCGAAAATGCAGCCATGTATCCTTTCTCACTGGTTATATAAGGGTTATTGTCCGCGTCTATGCTCCTGGCTTTGTTTCGCTTGCTTGCACTTTTACCACTGCCGCTACTGCATGGCCTGGGCCGTCTGGTCGGTCGGCTGGTGTACGCCTGGCCGGGTCGTTATCGCAAGCGCTTGCAAGCCAACGCCGCGCAGGCCGGCTACCCGGAACGAGACTTCGCACGACAGGCAGCCGCAGAAACCGGCGCCATGGTCATGGAAACGCCCAAGGTATGGCTGCGCAGACAAGCGTGTTTACGGCTTACGCACAGCGATGACGATGAGGTCGTGCGGGCCGCGCTGGCCGAGGGCCGCGGCATTCTGTACCTGACCCCGCATCTGGGTTGCTTCGAGATTACGGCCCGCTATCTGATCCAGCACGGCCCCATCACTGTCATGTACCGCCCGCCGCGCCAGGAGTTTTTGCAACCCCTCATGGAACAGGCGCGCAACACCTCGGGCCTGAAGGCTGTGCCAGCCAACATGCAAGGCGTGCGCGAGTTCGTGCGGGCCCTCAAGCGCGGCGAAGCCGTGGGCATGCTGCCCGACCAAGTGCCCAGCGGCGGCGAGGGCGTCTGGGCGCCCTTCTTCGACAAGCAGGCCTACACCATGACCTTGGCCGGCAAATTGGCCTTGCAAACAGGGGTGGCCGTCATCCTCACGGCGGGTGAACGCCTGCCCGGGGGCAAGGGTTGGCGCATCCACTACCTGCGCTTGCCCGAGCCCCTGGAGCGCGATCCGCAAGCCCTTGCCGCGGCTATCAACCGCGCCATGGAAACCTTGATCCGCCGTTTTCCACAGCAATACCTGTGGAGCTATAACCGTTACAAGATTCCACCAGAGGCGCCGCCCCGCCCGGGGGATGCCGCCGCATGAGAGTCAACAAGCTTCCTGTTCTTCGTTCCGTCTTCACCTATTTTGGCCGCTGCTCCGCAGCGACGCGTCAACGCTGGGCGCGCGCCCTGGGCTGGCTGGCATCGCGCACGATGCGTTCACGCGCTCACATCGTACGCACCAACTTGGCGCTGTGCTTTCCCGACGCACCCCAGTGGCAACGTGACGCCTGGTTCCACCAGCACTTTTACCTGCTTGCGCAATCCGTCGTGGATCGCGGCCTGTGCTGGTTTGGCAAACCCGAAGACATCAAGCAAACCATACAAATTACGGGGCTGGACGGACTGGGCGAACTACTGAAGGCCGAACGACGCATTATTTTGCTGGCGCCGCACTTCATTGGGCTGGACGCCGCCGCAACGCGCTTGACCATGTACCTGAAAGAGTCGGCCACCATGTATACGCGCCAAAGCGATCAGGATGTCGACCAACTGGTGCGCGAAGGACGCGGCCGCTTCAACAAGGTGAACCTGGTCAGTCGGCACGATGGCGTGCGCGGCCTGATGCGCCATCTGCGCAACGGCATCCCTGTCTATTATTTGCCCGACATGGACTTCGGGCGCGCAGGCGCCGTTTTCGTGCCTTTCTTCGGCGTACCAGCAGCCACTTTGTTGGCGACAGCGCAAATCGGCCGCGCCTGGGATGCCGCGATCGTGCCGATTATCAGCCGGCTGGACGCCGAGTCCGGACAGTATCAGGTGGATGTGTTGCCGGCTCTGGAAGACTTTCCGGGAGACGATACGCCAGAGGAAGCAACGGCGCGGCTGAATACCTTGATCGAAAGCTGGGTGAAGGTGGATCCGCCCCAATACTACTGGGTGCATAGGAGGTTCAAGACGCGGCCTGAGGGGGAGGCGCGGATTTACTGAACTGGGGTTGTTTATTGGGTTCTTAAGAAGGGGCGCACGGGCGGGTGGCGGGGCGGCTTAATGGTCACGGTCCGGCAGAGCCGGACTTCCCGGCTATCAGTGCGGATCAGGGCGGCCGCGAAACTCGGCGGATGGATAGCCCCCCGGGCTATCCAAAGCCCCCGCCTCAAACAGTCGCGGCCTTGCATCCCTGATCCGCACTGATAGCCGGCGTGCCCAATGCGCCACCCCGCCACCTGCCCGTGCACACCTTTTGCAATATGTCCAATTGAACGGCGCTGTCTTGCGGTGGCCTCGGACTCCGAAGTACCCGGGTCGATCTTGAACGGGTGGGAGAGAGAGAAGGTAAATGCGGGAGATCTCGCTTTGAATCGTTGTCAGTTAATACGGACCGAAGAAGCCGGCCTTGCCCAATACTCCTTGACAAAGGCCGGTACTGATCAAGCGGCTAGGCCTGGGATGAGTTTAGGAAAGAGCTGACTTTGAATGGTTGCGGACACATGGACGATTGTTCAATTCTGGCCGCGTAGAAATGTCCAGTCTGGGTCGGCGAATATATATCTTTGTCTTATACTGAGACCATAGACAAGGAGCTTTAGCCATGAGCATTGCCCTCTCTCCGATCGTTTCGGAATTCAACACCGAAGAACAAGCGGCCAGCCACGATCGCTGGCTGCGCGCGAAGGTCCAAGCCAGCTTGGCCGATCCGCGTCCCAGCATTCCACATGACCAGGTCATGGCGCGTATGGACGCCATTATTGAGAAGGCGCAGAAAGAAACGCCAAACCACGAATAAAACGTATCCACCATCAGGACCGGCTCACATCTACGTGGCTGAGGCGTGCTTAAAATCTCCTGGCGTTCTACCGCCTTCGATGACTTGGCCGAGATCATCACCTACATTGCCGACCGCAACCTGCAAGCAGCAAGAGACCTCAAAAGCCGTATACAAGCCTCCATACTACAAATAGCCGTGTATCCATACCTAGGCCGACCCGGACGCCTCTCAGGCACCCGCGAGATCGTGGTGCACCCCAACTACATAGTCATTTACAGAATCACGCCTACCGATATCGAGGTGATCAGCGTCCTACACGCCAGACGGGAATACCCCTAAACCGGCCACGAACGCCGCCCGGCACTTCATTCACAAAGCCAGAGTGCTGATCAAGCTGCGCGGCAGGCAAGCAAGACCGTCAGTACCACTGCCCCAATCATCTCAATCGGAGGCCTGGGGTGGGTGGGGCTGGCTGGGCGGCTTTAGGGCACGCCTTGTGGCAGTGCCGCGGCGGGGAGGCAAGCCTGCGGCTGATCGAGCAACGCGCTTGTCGGGGCACTGCCCCGACGTTGCGAGTTCCGCAGGCGCCCCGCCGTGGCGCTGACGCAAGGTTTGCCCCGGCGCAAGCCGGGGTCGTGCCCGTCGAGCCCAGCCAGCCCCACCCACCCCAGGCCGGGTTTAGAACGAAGTCAGTGAACCTCCCCGCAGGCCATGCTTAGAAAAACAACAGTGAAGCGACCTCAGGGCCGGCTTAGAACGAAGTCAGCCAATCACCGTCCATACCCAACAGGCACGTGGCCAGATCCCCACAAAGCCATCAGAATCCGCGATAATCCCTTAAATGATCTGGAACTTCGTAAAAATGCACGGCGCCGGCAATGACTTCGTCGTCCTCGACGGCGTCCGTCAGTCCCTGCACGTTACTCCCGAGCGGGCCCGCGCCCTCGCCGACCGGCACTTCGGTGTCGGCGCAGACCAGATACTGCTCGTCGAAAACCCCTCCCATCCTGAAGCCGACTTCCGTTACCGCATCTTCAACGCTGACGGCAGCGAAGTTGAGCATTGCGGCAACGGCGCGCGCTGCTTCGTCAAATTCGTTCACGAACAAGGCCTCTCGAACCGTAACCCCTTGCGCGCGGAAATCAGCACCGGTCTGCTCACCCTGGACAGCACCCCGGATGGCAAGGTCTCCGTCGACATGGGTCCTACCCACTTCGACCCCAAAGACGTGCACTTCGACACCGACGGCCTGGAATCCACGACCGAAGGCACAGACACCCTATGGCTGCTGCCCATTCCCGGACACGGCAACATCGCGCTGTCTCTGGTGGCCGTCTCCAACCCCCACGCCGTCCAGATCGTCGACGACATCGATACCGCGCCCGTGGCGCAGATCGGCCCCATCATCGAATCGCACCCGCGCTTCAAGCAGCGCGTCAACGCCGGCTTCATGCAGATTAGCGACCGCCACACCATACAATTGCGCGTCTTCGAGCGCGGCGTGGGCGAAACGCTGGCTTGCGGCACCGGCGCTTGCGCTGCAGCCGTCGCCGGCATTCGCCGCGGCCTGCTCGACAGCCCTGTGCTGGTGCATACCCGCGGCGGTCCGCTGGGCATCGCCTGGGACGGCCAGCGTGTCATCATGAGCGGGCCGGCAGTCACCGTGTTTGCCGGACAGATCGACATCGACGCACTTACAGAACAGCTCACTACCAAGGACCCCCTGACGCCATGAATACAGATAGCCTCTCCGCCGAAGACGTTGCCCAGTTCCTGCAGGACAACCCCTCGTTCTTCCAGGATCATGCCGACGTATTCTCGAATTTGCGCGTCCCGCATCCCAACGAAACCCGAGCCATTTCGCTGGGCGAGCGCCAAATCATGACGCTGCGCGCCCGCACCAAAGACCTGGAATGGAAGCTCTCCGGCCTGGTGCACAATGCCAGCGGCAACGAGCGCATCAGTAAAACGCTAACCGGCTGGTGTTGTCGCATGTTGGCCGAACACGACTCCAGCCAGATTCCGGCGCACATCGTACGCAGCCTTGGCGATCTGTTCGACCTGCCCACCATCGCCCTGCGCGTATGGGATTTGCCCAAACTGGTCGACAGCGAGTTCAACGAAGATGTCAGCGATGCCATCCGGGCGTATGCGCGCGAACTCACTACGCCTTACTGCGGCCCGCTTGCCGACCAGGAAGCTGCCAGTTGGCTGGGCACGCCCCCGGCATCGTTGGCCATTATTGCGCTGCGCCCGCAAGGCAGCAGCGAGCCCATAGGCCTGCTCGTGCTGGGGTCGGACGACCCTGACCGCTTCACCGCCGACATGGGAACCGCCTTTCTGGACACCATCAATCAGTTGGCCAGTGCCAGTCTGTTGCGCCTGCGCGCCACAGGCGACCAAGACGACTACGCGTAGCCAGCCGCCATGCATGTGCTGCCCGAACCGATGGAGCAATGGCTGGGCCATCTGGAGGCCAACCGACGCTACTCGCCGCACACACTGGCGGGCTACCGGCAGGATCTGCAGCACCTCGTCCAATGCCATGATCAGGCATCGCTGGCCGACTACACCGAAAGCCATATCCGACACGCCATCGGACGTCTGCATGCCCAGGGCTTGAAGCCACGCAGCCTGGCCCGAGCTCTGGCGGCCTGGCGCGGATTCTTCCAGTGGTGGGCACCGGCAGCGGGCATGGACGCCAACCCCGTGGCGGGCGTGCGGGCACCCAAGGCGCCGCGCAGCCTGCCCAAGGCCTTGTCGGTGGAACAAGCGCAGGTGCTGCTGGATCAACCGGGGTTGCCTACCGCCACCAGCACTGTCGACCTGCGCGATCAGGCCATGTTCGAAGTGCTTTATTCCAGCGGGCTGCGTCTGGCAGAGCTGATCAGCCTCGATTGGCGCTACACGCGTCACGACGGCTACGAATCGCAAAGCTGGATCCAGCTTAAAGAGCAGGAAGCCACCGTGCGGGGCAAGGGCAACAAGACGCGCAGCGTGCCGCTGGGCGGCAAAGCCATCGCAGCCATCGAGCGGTGGTTGGCCGTACGGCACGAGTTGCTGAACGCCCAGCCCGATACAGACGCCAGTGCGGCATTGTTCGTCGGGACGCGAGGCAAACGGATTTCGCCTCGGGTGGTGCAATTGCAATTGAACAAGCTGGCGCTAAAGGTCGGCCTGCCGGTTCACGTGCACCCGCACAGCCTGCGCCATAGTTTCGCAAGCCACATGCTGCAGTCGGCGAAAGATTTGCGCGCGGTGCAAGAGCTGCTGGGCCACGCCAATATTTCGACTACGCAGATCTATACACGGCTGGATTTCCAGCATCTTGCGCAGGCCTACGACCAGGCGCATCCCCGCGCCGGCCGAAAAAGCTGATCACTGCCCCAGCACGTAAACCAGTCGTCCGGCGTTCCAGCTGAACATGCCCAGGTAATTGCCTGCCGGCTCATCCGCCTTGCCCAAGGCATCCGAATACAAGGTGCCGCCAACTTTAGAGCCGGTCTCACGGGCGATCTGCTGTGCCAGCTTGGGGTTGGTACTGCGTTCGACGAACACGCCCGCGACCTTCTGCTTACGAGCCTGGTCGATAATGGCCGCAAGCTCTTGTGCCGAAGGTTCGGCCTCGTTGGAAACGCCGGCAATCGAAATAAACCGTATGCCGTAAGCTTGCTGGAAATAACCAAAGGCATCATGTGAAGTAATGACCGTGCGCTTCTCTTCCGGCACAGCGGCAAGCGCTTGCTTCACCTCGGCATCCAGCTTCTTCATCTTCTCGATATAGTTGGTGGCGCGTTGTCTGAAGTAAGCCGAGTCGGCCGGCTGCACATGTGCCAGAGCCTGGGCAATGTTCCGGGCATAGATCATGCCGTTGGACAGGTCCTGCCATGCATGGGGATCGACGCTGCCAACGGAGTGGTCATCATGATCGTGCTCATGATCGTGTCCGGCTTGGCCATGAGCCGGACGCGATTCCTTGCGACCAGCATCCAGGACTTCGCCCTGCTGCAGGTGTCGCACCTGGACGCCCCGCGAGGCCTCCATCTGCGTACCGGCAAAACCCGACGATTCAACGAGCCTGGGTATCCAGGCTTCGAAACCCAAGCCATTGCTGACCAGCAGCTGAGCTCGGGTCAGCGCCTGCACATCCTCGGGCGTGGGTTCGTACGAATGGGGATCTGCGTTGCGTCCCACCAGTGTCGTGACCTGCACCCGGTCGGCTCCGATTTCGCGCACCATGTCACCAAGTATTGAAAAGCTGGCGACCACATTCACGACCGCGGTGGGGCTGCGCGGTGCTGCCGCAAAACCAGGAGCGGTTAAGGTGCACAGCGCCGTGACGGCCAGAAGAACAAACCGGCGGCGTAACAAGGGCACGACTCGGGCGATAGGTGGGCTGGACATTAAATATGCTCCGAAATACGGGATAGCCGTTGGCGGCGGGCACGAGACTGTCGCGCTGCCTGCAACAGGCCTCCTTGCGGCCCCAGGAATATCGACAGAAAGTACAGACATCCTGCCGAAAGAATGATCGCCGGTGAAGCGGGTACATTGGCGTAATACGAAAAAAGCAGGCCGGCATAAGACGACAAACTGCCTATGGCGGCGGCCAGCACCATCTGTCGACCGGCCGTGCCCACCCAAAATCGCGCTGCGGCGGCCGGCAACATCATGATGCCCACGACCATCAAGGTTCCCAATACCTGGAAACCCGCTACCAAGGTCAATACCAGCAATACCAGAAACGCCATGTGGATATACGGCCCGGCGGCGCCCTGACTGCGCAGAAACAGGGGATCCAGACACTCCAGTATCAAGGGTCGGAAGATCAAGGCCAGCACCAGCAGCGTCACGCTGGACGCTGCGGTAACCAACAGCAAGGCAGCATCGTCCAGACCCAGCACGGTGCCGAACAACACATGGATCAGATCCATATTCGAGCCACGCAGCGACACCAGCAGCACGCCCAGGCCCAAGGACACCAGGTAGAAGGCGGCAAAGCTTGCGTCTTCACGTTGCGGGGTGAGACGAGCAACGGCGCCAGCCAGCATGGCCACGATCAGGCCGGTAATCATGCCGCCCAGCGTCATGGCGGTCAAGGACAGGCCGGCGGTCAGGAAACCTACTGCGACACCAGGCAAAATGGCGTGTGCCATCGCATCGCCCATCAGGCTCATGCGCCTTAATATCAGGAACACGCCCATGGGGCCAGCCGCGAAAGCCAAGGCAAAGGACCCCGCCAGGGCGCGGCGCATGAAGCCGTAGTCGATAAAGGGGCCTAGCAGCCACTCCAGTATCCACATTACAGGTAGTCTCCTGCGCATAGGTGACGGGCCAGGTGCAGATTCTCATTCGTCAGCACCTGCTCGGTCGGTCCCCAGGCAACCGCCTGCCCCGCCATCAGCAAGGTTTGCGGAAAGTGGCTGCGCACCATATCCAGGTCGTGCAGGACGGCGATGACCGTACGGCCCTCGCCATGCCAGTTCTCCAGCAAAGCCATCAGCTCTTCAGTGGTATGCCGGTCTACTGCGGCAAAGGGTTCGTCCAACAACAAGGTACTGGCATCGTGCAACATCAGCCGTGCGAACAAGGCCCGCTGCAACTGGCCGCCAGACAGCGTGCCGATAATGCGCGGCCCGAAATCGGCCAGGCCGACGCGTGCAAGGGCCGCGTGCACCCTGTCGTGCTCTGCATCGCCGTAGCCCTTCCAGGCGCCCGTCCGCTTCCAGGCACCCATGGCCACCAAGTCGTAGGTCGTGACCGGAAAACTGCGGTCCAGCTCACCCAGTTGCGGCAGGCAGGCCATCTGCTCTGAAGCTTCGCGGCCAAGGCGGATCCGGCCCCGCACGGGGCTGACCAAACCCATGATTCCCTTGATCAAGGTCGACTTGCCGGCACCATTAGGTCCGACGATAGCAGTCAGCGAGCCACGCTCGAAGGAGCCCGTGACGTCGCGTACAGCGACACGGTCGCGCCATCCCAGGCATACCTGATCCAACTCTATGACAGCGTTGCTCATTGTTTGTCCTTGGGCATCATTGCATCGCCCAGGCTGTCAGCAGCCACAGAAAAACGACCGCGAGCATGACGCAGGCTACGCGCCGGCCGCTGGAAGCCAGCAGCGCAGAGCCACGATAGCGTCGGGAAGGCTCAGAAGCGGCAGAAGGCGAAGAGTCGTGCATAAGAAACGGTAATAGCGCTACAGGCTGGAACGCAAAGGTTATGTTATAACATAGCTATGTCCACCCCCACTCTGCACCGTTCCCGGCCGGCCATTGCGGCGACCCTGCGCACCGCGGATGCGCTTTGCGCTGAACGCGGCAAGCGGCTGACGCCCATACGGCGCAAGGTGCTGGAGATCCTCCTCATTCAGCACCGTAGCGTCAAGGCCTACGAATTGCTGGACTTGATACGCGCAGAGCAGCCCGGTGCGGCGCCTCCCACGGTATATAGGGCGCTGGATTTTTTGGTGGATGTGGGGCTGGTCCATCGCTTGGACGCCATCAACGCCTGGACTGCCTGCATGGACGCGGGGGGCACACCCCACGACCTGCTGGTCGTGTGCACAAAGTGCGGTGCAGTCGCCGAACTTAGCGATCCGGCATTGAACCGGCAACTGGCAGACAAGGTTGCGGACGCCGGCTTTGCGCTTACCGGCCACGAAACCGAACTTCGCGCATTGTGCGGCCACTGCCGACCACACACATGTTAAGCGTATGTTTGCTCTAAAGCGTATGCTGTGATGTAATCTGCCGTTAAGTTTTTTCTGCGCGGTGCGAATACGTGAATTAGCCGCAAGTTACTGAATCGTCGGTACTTTACTTGTATTCGGGTCGCGCGACACGAGGCATACAATGAAAGCCGCTACTGACACCAACAAAATGGTACCGGTAACCATACTTACCGGTTTCCTGGGCGCCGGGAAAACCACCCTGCTCAAGCGCATACTGACCGAGTATCACGGACGGCGCATTGCGGTCATTGAAAACGAGTTCGGGCCCGAAAGCATAGACAACGAATTGCTGGTCCAAGAAAGCGACGAAGAAATCGTCGAGCTCAGTAACGGTTGTGTCTGCTGCACCATACGCGGCGACCTGATGCGCACGCTTAACGAACTGCGCGTCAAGCGCCAGGCTGGCGAGCTGAACTTCGAGCGCGTAATTATCGAAACCACCGGCATGGCCAACCCGGGGCCGGTGTGCCAGACGTTCTTCATGGACGACGAAATCGCCGATTACTACCGACTGGACGCCGTCATTACAGTGGTCGACGCCAAGCACGGTATGGAAACCCTGGACAATCAGGAAGAATCGCAAAAGCAAATCGGCTTTGCCGACCGCATCCTGATTTCCAAGAAAGATTTGGTCAACGATGCCGATTACGATGCCTTGCGGGCACGAATTGTGCGGATCAACCCGCGTGCGACGATCACGGCGGTGCACTTCGGCGAGGCGGACATCAAGTCCCTTTTGGATATCAGCGGCTTTAACCTGAATACCATCCTGGACATAGACCCGGCCTTCCTGGCTGATCAGCACCCCGATGCACACGATCACGACCATGGCCACGATCACGGGCATGATCACGAACACGAGCACGAAGGCGAGTGCGGCGCCCACTGCGGGCACGACCATCACCATCATGCACATCACAACGATGAAATCGGGGCATTCGTGTTCCGATCGAACAAGGCCTTTGACCCAGAGCGGCTGGAAGAATTTCTGGGCGGTATCGTGCAAGTCTATGGACCCGACCTGCTTCGTTACAAGGGTATTTTGTATTTGAAAGGGATCAATCGCCGCATGCTCTTTCAGGGCGTGCACATGATGATGGGCGCGGAGCCCGGCAAGCCTTGGCTATCGGGCGAAAAGCCTAATACCAAAATGGTCTTCATTGGACGTAAACTTCCCCAGGAAATTTTCACCAGGGGTCTGGAACAATGCTTGGTCTGATAACGGCCGGCGGGGCGTAAAGAGGCAACACCGCAACGCTGGTTCGTAGCACCAACACTACAAAAAGAGGATACATCATGGCAAGCAAATCAGCCGCCGCTAAGAATCAGAGTCATTTGCTAACGGAGAAAGAGCTGTTGGCAATGCCAGAATCCGATTACATGAATCATGATCAGCTGGCGTTTTTCAGAAACCGCTTGAAGGAACTCGAGCAAGAAATCCTGAACAATGCCGACGCTACCACCGAGAACCTGCGCGAAACGCAGTTTGTACCGGATCCCGCCGACCGTGCCACGATCGAAGAAGAGCATGCGCTGGAATTGCGCACGCGGGACCGCGAGCGCAAGCTGCTGAAAAAAGTCCAGCAAGCCATTACCCGTATCGACGCAGGCGAGTATGGCTGGTGCGAAGAAACCGGCGAACCCATCGGCGTACCCCGTCTGTTGGCCCGTCCCACGGCTACCCTGTCGCTCGAGGCGCAAGAGCGCCGCGAAATGCGACAAAAGCTCTACGGCGATTAAAAAGCAGTTGCCCTGAAGGCAGTCTCTGGCCGCTCGGCATGGAGGCTGCCTGTGTAGCGTGGGTCTCTTGAAAGATCGGAAAGGTGTCCCCACCTGATACTTTCTAAGGAAGGTCTCATGGAACAATTTCACGCTACGACTATTATCTGTGTGCGCCGCGGCAACGACGTCGCTCTGGGCGGAGACGGCCAGGTCACACTAGGCAACATCATCATCAAAGGGACGGCGCGTAAAATTCGCCGCCTCTATCACGACAAGATCCTGGCAGGGTTCGCCGGCGCCACTGCCGACGCCTTCACGCTGCAGGAACGCTTCGAAGCCAAGCTCGAGAAGCATCAGGGCAACCTGATGCGCGCTGCAGTAGAGCTGACCAAAGACTGGCGCACCGACCGGGTGCTGCGTCGGCTGGAAGCCATGCTGATCGTCGCCGATAAGGACCACACTTTGGTATTGACTGGCAATGGCGACGTACTGGAGCCCGAGAACGGGCTGGCGGCCATCGGTTCGGGTGGCGCCTACGCGCAATCGGCCGCACTGGCCCTGTTGCAAAACACCCAGCTGTCTCCCGCCGACATCGTGAAGAAATCGCTGGAGATCGCCGGCGACCTATGCATCTACACGAACCAAAGTCACATCGTCGAAACACTCTAGGCACTATCCATTATGTCAGCCATTAACATGACTCCCGGAGAGATCGTCTCCGAGCTCGACAAGAATATTGTCGGGCAGAACCGCGCCAAGCGCTCTGTGGCGGTCGCCTTGCGCAACCGCTGGCGCCGCCAGCAAGTGGCCGAGCCGCTGCGCACCGAGATCGTACCCAAGAATATCCTGATGATAGGCCCCACCGGTGTGGGCAAGACCGAGATTGCGCGTCGACTGGCCAAGCTGGCCAATGCGCCCTTCATCAAGATCGAGGCAACCAAGTTCACGGAGGTCGGCTACGTTGGCCGCGACGTGGACACCATTATTCGCGACCTGGTCGAGATCTCGGTCAAGCAGACCCGCGACGTCGAAATGCGCCGTGTCCGTACACAAGCTGAAGACGCAGCCGAAGACCGCATACTTGACGTCCTGGTGTCCCCGGCCCGCAACGCCCAGGGCGAGCCCGAGCGCGAAGAGAACAACGCCCGCCAGACCTTCCGCAAGCGCTTGCGCGAGGGCAAGCTGGACGATATGCAGATCGAAATCGAAGTGGCCCAGACCATGCCGCAGATGGAGATCATGGCGCCCCCTGGCATGGAAGAAATGACCGAACAGCTCAAGGGCATGTTCGCCGGCCTGGGACGCGACAAGAAGAAACCCCGCAAAATGCCCGTAAAGGAAGCCTTCAAGCTATTGGTCGAGGAAGAAGCCTCGCGCCGGGTTAACGAGGAAGAGCTGCGCAGCACCGCTGTTGCCAACGCCGAACAGAACGGCATTGTCTTCCTGGATGAAATCGACAAGATCGCCACACGGCAGGAAGCCACGGGCAGCGACGTATCGCGCCAAGGCGTGCAACGCGACCTGCTGCCGCTGGTCGAGGGCACCACCGTCAACACCAAATACGGCGTGGTACGCACCGACCACATTTTGTTTATTGCATCGGGCGCTTTCCACCTGTCGCGACCGTCGGACCTCATACCCGAGCTGCAAGGGCGCTTTCCGATACGCGTAGAACTGGACTCACTGACCGCAGACGATTTCGTACGGATACTGTGCGACACCGACGCCTCGCTGACCAAGCAATACCATGCCTTGCTTGGTACGGAGGATGTCACGCTGGACTTCACTGACGAAGGCATACGCCGCCTGGCCGAGCTGGCCTTCGATGTCAATGAACGCACCGAGAACATAGGCGCGCGCCGCCTGTACACCGTCATGGAAAAGCTGCTGGAAGATCTGTCTTTCGAGGCTACGGCAAGCAGCAGCCAGACCGTGGTGATCGACGCCCAATACGTCAATGACAAGCTTCAGGAAGTCGCCGGCAGCCAGGACCTTGCGCGCTACGTACTTTAAGGCCGCGCGCCGCACCCTACTTGCTGATGGCTATCACCACATACTGCCCGCCTTCTCGGCGGGCAGTGAACTTGACCTTGTCCCCGGGCTTGATGTCGGCCAGGAGCGCCGGCTCGGCGTGGTAGACCAGCGTCATGGCCGGTAGCTGCAAGGTCGAGATTTCGCCATGCTTGATGGTTATCTTGCCGGCGGCCGCGTCGACCCGCCGCACTTCACCCGACGCGCTGCCCTCTTGCGCCACCGCATTGACAGCATAGAACGAGCTGATGGCCATGGCAGCCGCAATAGCCTGGCGCCATCGTTGATGTGAATACCCCATAAGCTACACTCCTGTTGAATACCCGCCCAGCATAACGCCAAACCCATTACTACGTTCAGGCACCGACATGGCCACCCGCTTATCCGTCATCACAACCCGTACCGGCGACCAGGGCACGACTGGCCTGGGCGACGGCAGCCGTGTGCCCAAAGACGCGCCGCGCATCGCGGCACTGGGCGATGTGGACGAACTGAACAGCATGTTGGGTTTGTTGCGTACCGAAACGCTACCGGCCCGGATCGACGCGGTGCTTGAGCAGGTGCAAAACGATTTGTTCGATATGGGCGCCGAGCTTTGCATACCGGGTCACGTGGCCCTGAAGCACGAACACGTGCTGTTTCTTGAGCAAGCTCTGGCCGAACACAACGCCGAGTTGGGCAAACTGGAAGAATTTATCTTGCCGGGCGGAACCCGGGCCGCCGCGCTGGCTCATGTAGCCCGCACCATATGCCGCCGGGCCGAACGCGCCGTGGTGGCATTAAATAATGACGAGACCCCCGCCCCCGACTCGACCGGAGCCGTCAACGAGCCCGTCAGGCAGTACCTGAACCGCCTGTCCGACTTGTGCTTCGTGCTAGCCCGCGCGCTTAACCGCGCGGCAGGACAGCCCGATGTGCAGTGGGGCCGGCAGGCGCGGCAGTAAGGCCGGACGGCCTAGGACTTTCTTTCGTCGTCGCTGTGGATCTGCAGGGCTTCCAGGAATCGCGACACCATGTTGTAAGTGGCAATCGTGGCGGTCAACTCCACCAAGTGGCGCGGCTCGAAGTGTGGCCTGACGCTATTGAAGATGGCGTCGGCCACCTGCACATCGCGCGTCATCGCATCGGTGTAGGCCAGCACAGCGCGCTCTTTATCGCTGAACAGACGGGATGACTCCCACTCGGGCAAGGCGTCCAGTTGTTCCTGCGTCATGCCTTCCTTCAGCGCGATGGGCGCATGCTGATCGGCCTCGTAAGGCGCACCGTTCAGGATGGCGATCCGCATGATCACCATTTCACGCAGGTCGCCGGGCAGCGAACTATGGTGACGGATGCCCGTCAGATGACTAAGCCAGCCGCGCGCCACAGGCGGGCTTTGCAACAGCATCTGGTACAGATGCAGCACGCTGCCGCGTTCTGCAACGATCTGCTCGACCAGTGGGCTGACCTCGGGATGCGTCAGATCGGCATAAGGTAAACGTGCCATGGATATCCTTCTAAAGAGGTGGAGCCTACGCCGGTAGTATTTGATTAACCGTCGCGGCAAAGGTGTTGACGATTTCGCTGATGTCGTCGGGCGTGCAAATGAATGGCGGGGCCAACAGCACATGGTCGCCATGCACGCCGTCTATGGTGCCGCCCATGGGGTACATCATCAGGCCGTTCTGCATGGCTTGCTTCTTAAGCTTGGCGTGCGTTTTCAGGGACGGATCCAGTGTGGCTTTGCTGGCCTTGTCTTGCACGAACTCCACGCCCACAAACAGGCCGCGTCCACGCACATCGCCCACATTGGGGTGGTTCGCAAAGACATCGCGCAGTTCGCTGCGCAACTGCTCACCGCGAGCCAGCACATTGTCCAGAAGATGGTCCCGCTCGATGACCTGCTGCACGGCCAGGGCCGCCGCACTTGCCGTCGCGTGACCCATGTAGGTGTGACCGTGCTGGAAGAAGCCGCTACCGGCCAGGATGGCGTCGTAGACCTTGCTGCTGGCGATCATCGCCCCGATGGGCTGATAACCGGCGCCCAGGCCCTTCGCGATAGTCAGGATGTCTGGCGCAATGCCGTCTTCGGCGCAGGCAAACAAATGGCCGGTACGCCCCATGCCCGACATGACCTCATCCAGGATCAGCAGCACGCCGTAGCGATCGCATACCTGGCGGATACGCTGCAGATACGTCTTAACCGGTGCGAGGGCCCCGGCCGTTGCACCCACCACTGTTTCAGCCACAAAGGCTGCCACGTTTTCGGGGCCCAGTTCCTGGATTTTGCTTTCGAGCTCTTGCGCGAGGCGCTCGGCGTACTGCTCTTCGGTTTCGCCGGCCAATTGATCGCGATACGGATAGCAAGGGGCCACGTGGTGCGCCGGCACCAGCAAAGGAAGAAACGGTGCACGTCGCCAGGCGTTGCCGCCTATGGCCAAGGCCCCCAGCGTGTTGCCGTGGTAGCTTTGCCGACGAGCAATGAAGTGCCGCCGCGTGTCCTGCCCTATTTCAACAAAATACTGCCGCGCCAGTTTCAGCGCTGCTTCGACGGCCTCGGAGCCGCCCGACACGAAGTAGACATGATGCAGATCGCCCGGCGCACGCTGTGCGAGGAAGTCGGCCAGGTCTTCGGTGACTTGCGTGGTAAAGAACGACGAATGGGCGTAGGCGACGGTATCCAGCTGCGTCTTGATGGCACGGATGACATCCGGGTGGCCATGGCCCAGGCATGACACGGCCGCCCCGCCGGAGGCGTCGATATAGCCCTTGTTGTTTTGATCGTACAGTCGTATGCCCTCGCCCCTGACGGCGAAGTCCAGCTGTTGCTTGGGGTTGCGGTGAAAGACGTGTGTCATGGCGATAGGCCCGCTTGAGATTCAACAAATGTTTCTTGTATGATAGCTGATGAAACGAATAAATCAAGAGGCCGTTATGCCCCCGAACACGCTCGACGACCTGATAGACCGCATACAACACGACTTCGCGCAGCTGTCGCCCCAGTTCCAGATTGCCGCGCGATATTTGTTGGATTTCCCTGCGGAAGTGCCTGTGGCCTCCATGCGCAGCATCTCGCGCCAGGCCGGCGTACAGCCAGCCACGCTGGTTCGGCTGGCCAAGTCGCTGGGGTATCAGGGCTGGGACGAGCTTAGACAGATCTTTGTGCGCTCTTTACAACAGTCGCCGCGGCGCTATACCGAGCAGGCGCGCGAACTGGTCCGCAACAAGCGCCAAGCTGACGTCCTGGGCCGTGCCATTGCCATGCATGCCGACAACGTCCGCTTGCTGGAGCGGCTTAACGCCACCCGCCTGCCCGGCGCCGTACAACTGTTGGCCAAGGCTGGGCATGTCTACGTAGCAGGCTTTCGGGCTTCCTTCGCCCCCGCCTACACCTTGCACTATCTGTACCGGCTGTTTCGCTCCAGCGTATCGCTGTTGCGTGGCGACGCCGGGGGCCTGGAGCTGGAATTGCGCGCCATCGGCAAGCGTGACGTCGTGGTGGTCACCAGCTTTGCCCCGTATTCGCAGGAAGCCCTGCGCGTTGCCCAGGCTGCCCACGACGCCGGTGCCAAGGTATTGGCGATCTGCGATAGTATTGTGGCTCCGATCGCGCTTAAAGCCGATGCGGTGCTGGTGTTTGCCACCGGCACGCCTTCTTTCTTTCCCTCCAGCGCCGCCGCCGTCGCGCTGGTCGAGATACTGGTGGAACAACTGCTGGCCAAGGCCGGCAAACAAGCCATCGCGGGCCTGGAACGCGCTGAAACCCAATTGCATCAAACCGGTGCTTATGTGAACACCTGAGGTTACGAGTACGCATGCTGTCATTGATAGAGTTGTCGGGCTCACCCCGGCAAATGGGCCTGGCCATGGGCCGGTTTGGCGCCGAAGCGGCGCACAGGCATCTGACTGCCTCGCCGGCCTGGCGTAGCGTCACTGCCTTTCGCAATACCGATACCGCCAAACAAATGCTGTCCGCGGTAAAAGAACGCTTTCCCGCCATCCACGAGGAACTACAAGGCCTGGCTGTGGGGCTGGATTTGCCCTTTGAAGATGTTTTCTTGTGGAATTGCCGAGGCGACTTGTGGTCCATGTCGCCCGACGGGTGCACGACCGTGCAACTGCCCTCAACCCAGAGCCTGCGCATCACCCACAACGAAGACGGCGATCCCGGTTTCGCAGGCTACTGTGGCTTGGGACTGTTCCGGCCCGACCAGGGCCCCCGATTCGCATCCTTTTTATACCCCGCCTCGATACCCGGCCACACGTTCGCGGTGACGGCGCAGGGCTTGGCGATCACTGTCAATAATTTACGCTCACGGAAGATATCCGGCGGCGTACCCCGGATGGTGCTGACGCGTGCCTTGCTGGATCAAGCCGATCTGGACGCAGCGCTTGCAGTGCTTAACGATACACCTCGTGCCGGCGGCTTCCACCTGACCGTGGCACAGCGCGGACGCGACGATCTGCTTAGCGTGGAATTCAGTGCCCACGGCGTATCGATGCTGCCCATACAGCAGCCCAGCCTGCATGCCAACCATTGCATCCATCCGGCCATGCGTGACCTGCCTCAGGTCATTACCGACTCGTCCCGGCACCGCCAGGAACGAGGCGATGCCATGCTTAATGGCAGCGATACCGACCCGCTCGCCATCCTGGCGGATCAGCAAAACAAGGCGTTTCCGATTTTTCGCAGCGAGCCCGACGACAGCGACAATGAAAACACCTTGGCCACAGCGGACATCCACATCCATGCCACCGAAGTGCGCTGGCAGGTACTGGAGCGCCCGGGGCAATCCGAGCGCTATAGCCTGATCGGGGCCGAACTGGCCTAAAGCAAAGACCGCACGAAGTCAGCCACCACCACACTTAGCTCGGCCAGGTCGCGTTGCAGGTTGCCGAAGTTCTCGGACTTCTCGTAGGTTTCCTCGTCCATGTACAGGCGTCGATTGACCTCGATCTGCAGGCTGTGCCGATTCTCGTCCGGCCTGCCCATGTGAGCGATCAGCGCAACACCCTTGAAGGGGTCGTTGCGCGTTACGGTGTAGCCCCGCGCCACCAGAAAGTCCTCGATGATGCCGACCAGGGTCGGATCGCAAGTCGTGCCGTCCCGATCACCGAGCACGAAATCAGCCAGGGGCTTGTCGGTCGGGATCTCCAGCATTTCGTATGAGTCGGAAGGCATGGAGTGCAAGTTCAGATGCCACACCACACCGAAACGCTCATGTGCAGCCTCCACATGTAGCCGCAGTGCATCGTGATAGGGCTTGTAATAGCTGCCGATGCGGTTCTCGACCTCAGCCACCCACAGCTTGCGGTCGTAGATGGGCTGCCTGCGCGCCAAATGCCATATCAGGCCATGCCCCAGACGCGACTTCTCGGTTGGGTGCAGCGTCGTCGTCCAGGGCTCGGCCAGGATGTTGGGGTCGATGTCGTCCACATCCCGGTTCGGATCAATGTAGGTGCGCGGAAAATTGGCCGCCAATAAGGTGGCTCCCAGCGAGGGCAGCGCTTCCCACAAGCTTTCCACATAAGTGTCTTCCCCGGAACGAAGCAGCGACGTGGGCAGGCACGATTGGAAATCGGCAGGATAAATCGTACCGCTATGCGGAGAATCGCAAATCAAGGGTATGGCGCTGGCGGTCGGCAAGGTAAGGACATACGGATCGAACTCGTCGTCGGCGAACTTCATGGTGTCTCCTCTAGCAGATGGCAGGCGCTACGGTGGCGCGTATCGTTGTTTATGGCTTGCAGCAAAGGCCGTTCCACCTCGCAGCGCTTCATGGCGTATGGGCAACGCGGATGAAACGCGCAACCGGTGGGTGGGTCCAGCGGCGAAGGAAGTTCGCCGCGTATGGGATCGAAGTGGCGTCTATCGGTGCGCAGTTGTGGCAACTCTTTTATTAGCGCCCGGGTATACGGGTGCTGGGCGCGACTGAATATCGCATCCGTGCCGGCGATCTCGACGATGCGGCCCAAATACATGATGGCGACTCGATCCGAAATATGGCTGACCACGCCCAGGTTGTGGCTGATGAACAAATAGGTCAGATCGTACTCGCGCTGCAGCTGCATGAACAGGTTCAATACCTGCGCCTGTATGGACACATCCAGGGCCGCCACCGCTTCGTCACATACGATGACGGCGGGCTTTACGGCCAGCGCGCGGGCGATCCCGATGCGCTGCCGCTGGCCGCCCGAAAACTGATGCGGATAACGATAGCGATAGGCTGGGTCCAGACCTACCTTGCGCATCAGCTCGGCCACATAGGCTTCCTTGCCCGCACGCGTGGTCAGCCCATGCACCACCGCGCCTTCACCGATGATGTCGACGATACGCATGCGCGGGTTCAAAGAGGAATAGGGATCCTGGAAGATCATCTGCACTGCCAGCTCGTACTCGCGGCGCCGCGCTGCTGACAGGCCTGTGACGGCCTGCCCTTGATACAACACCGACCCGCCACTGGGCGGCAAAATACCGCTAAGCATGCGGCCCAGGGTGGTCTTGCCGCAACCCGACTCGCCCACGATACCGACTACCTCACCGGGCATGATGTCCAGGTCGACCCCGGCCACGGCTTGAACGACGCGCGGCTTATGTTGCCTGGAAAGCAAACCGGTCACCCGGTCCAGCAGCCCGACGGGCTGACGATAATGGCGCTGCACATCTCGCAGCGCCAGAATGGGCAGGCTGGCTTGCGTCGTCATGCCTGCACACCCTTATGCCAGCAACTGACCCAGTGGTCCGGGCCTACTTTTTCCAGGGCGGGGCTTTGTTCGCACTGCGCCGTTGCGCGCCTGCAGCGGGTTCGAAACGGACAGCCTTCGGGCAAATTCAGCAAGGAAGGCGTGGCGCCAGGAATCTGGAACAAGGGTTGGCCCCGGGTATGAATGGAAGGTATGGAGGCGATCAGGCCCTGCGTATACGGGTGCTGCGCGCCGCCGATGATATCGCCCGCGTTCCCTGTCTCGACAATGCGACCGGCATACATCACGGCCAGCCGGTCGGCCAGGCCCGAGACAATGGCCAGATCGTGCGTGATCCAGATCAGGGCGACGCCAGACTCGCGGCACAACTTCTGTACTTCGTACAGTATCTGGCCTTGTATGGTCACATCCAGCGCCGTGGTCGGTTCGTCCGCAATAACTAGCTTGGGTTCATTCAGCAAGGCGATGGCTATGGCGATGCGCTGTCGCATACCGCCCGACAACTGGTGCGGATAAACCAGCAGCCGCTCCTGCGGCGACGGTATGCCCACCATCCCCAATACCTGGATCGCCCGCTCGCGAGCCACCCCCCGCGACACCTTTCGATGCGCCTGCACGGCTTCGATCATCTGCGTGTCCACGCGCAGGGTGGGATTGAGCGTCATCATGGGATCTTGAAAGATCATCGCCATGTCGCGACCGCGAAGTTGCCGGTAATGCTCCGCCGACAACTGCTGCAGATCCAGCCCATTGAAGCGCAGGCGGCCGGCCTGTATGCGACCGGGATGGTCCACCAGGCCCATCAAGGAGAAGCCGGTAATGCTCTTGCCGGAGCCGGATTCGCCGACCAACCCAAGTATCTCGCCCTGCCGCAACTGCAGCGACACCCCGTCCACGGCTTTGACCACGCCCTGGCGCGTATGGAACCAGGTGCGCAAATCCTGCACGTCGAGCAGCAGTTCAGCGCCCTGGCTGTATTCGGCTGGGGCGTCCACTGGCTCATGCGACGTGTAAGTTGTCATGGCTGCCTGCTAGATCTCGTTGCGCGGGTTAAGGATGTCGCGCAAGTGGTCGCCCACCAGGTTAATGGCAACGACTACCAAGGCCAGCGCAATGCCCGGAAAGAATGAGATCCAGTAGTTCCCCGACAATAGAAACTCGAAGCCATTGGAAATCAGCATCCCCAGAGAGGGCTCGGTTACCGGCACTCCCACCCCCAGGAAAGACAGCGTTGCCTCCAGGGCAATCGCATGCGCCAGGTCGATGGTGGCGATCACCATCAGCGGCGGAATGCAGTTCGGAAAAATATGGCGCCACAAAATGCGATGCCATGACAGCGACATGCAGCGGGCCGCCTCGACATACTCGCGATTGCGCTCGACGATGGCAGCGCCCCGCGCCGCCCGGGCGAAGTAGGCCCATTGCACGGCGATCAGCGCGTAAATGACCTTGTCCACGCCTTTGCCCAGCACCGCCAGCAAAATCAAGGCAACCAGGATGGAGGGGAACGATAACTGGATATCCACAATGCGCATGAGCAAGGCATCGACGCGTCCGCCAAAGTACGCAGATATCAGCCCCACCGCCGTCCCGATCACAAAGGCCGCCGTCACCGATACAAAGCCCACGAACAAGCTGATCCGCAGGCCGTACAGGATGGCCGAAAAAATATCGCGCGCCTGCCCGTCGGTGCCCAGCCAGTAGGTCAGCGTGCCGTCCATATTGGTGCTGCCGGGCGGCATCTTGGAGTCCATGATGTCCAGGGTGGCGATATCGAAAGGGTTTTGCGGCGCGAACCATGGCGCAAAGATGGCCATGACCAGGCAAATGAACAGCAGCACCAAACCGAAGACGGCCAGCTTGCTGGTCATGAACTGGGCGACAAACACGCGCCACAGGCTTTCGCGGGCTGCAACGGCGCTCATGAAGAGCCCTCCAGGCGCACCCGTGGATCCAGCACGGTGTAGCCAATGTCCACGATCAAGTTCAATAAGGCCAGGAACACCACGGTAAGCATCAAATAAGCCACGACCACCGGCCGGTCCAGGGTAATGATGGAGTCGATCAACAGCTTGCCCATGCCCGGCCAAGTGAAGACCGTCTCGGTCACGACCGCAAAGGCAAACACCTGCCCATACTCCAGTCCGCCTATGGTGACGATAGGGATCATGATGTTCTTCAACAGGTGCACGCCCAGCACGCGCTTTTCGCGCAGCCCCTTGGCGCGTGCGAATTTGATATAGTCCTGCGGCAGGCATTCACGCGTGGCCGCCCGCGTTACGCGGATGATCAATGCGCATTTGGCGGTCGCTATCGTGCTGGCCGGAAGGATGAGGCTTTTGAAGCCCTCCCAGTTGAAGACACTGAGCTCGATAGGACCGTAAGCCTCCACCGGCCCGCGCCCGCCCGCCGGCAACCAGCCCAGCATGACGGCGAACAGCATGATCAACATCAGGCCCACCCAGAAATTAGGCAGCGAGAAACCCAACACCGAGCCCGTCATGATGCCCCTCGCGCCCACGCTGGCCGGCCTCAGGCCGGCGTAGATGCCCAGCGGCACGCCTATCAGTACGGACATCAGCATGGCCAGCGTGGCAAGTTCCAGCGTGGCCGGCATGCGTTCGAGAATCAGCCGCATAGCCGACTCGCCGGTCAGGAAGCTGGCGCCGAAATCAAGCTGGAAGGCCTTGGCAAGGAACAGGCCGTATTGCTGCCATAAGGGAAGATGCAGGCCCAGGGCCTGACGAATCTGTTCTCGCTGGGCGTCGGTAGCCTCGGGGCTGGCCAGCATCAGCACCGGGTCGCCGACCATATACAGGCCGGCGAACACCAGTGCCGACATCACCAGCACCACCACCACAGTTTGCAGCAAGCGACGAACGATAGCCGACAACACCTGGCCGACCGCCCGCTATTTTGCCAGCGTCATGTCTTGCGCCAGCGTCATCTGGTCGGCGCGGCCGCCATAGCGGACATCTTTCTTCATGGCCCACACCGAGAGTTCGAACTGCAATGGCAAGATGCCGTAATCGTCCATGACCATGGCGCCGGCCTGTTGCAACAGTTGCGCACGCTTGTCGTCATCCAGGGTTTGCGAGGCTTCCTGCACCAGCTTGTCCATCTCCGGGTTGGAGTACTTGCTCCAGTTGGTCGTACCGAGGCCCTTGGTCGAGTCCTTGGTTACCACCAGCGAGGTCAGCGGGTTAAGCATCTCGCCAGAACTGGCAGCCCACCCCGCCAAATAGGTGCTGAACGCGTAGGCGTTGCGCTGCTTGAAGAAAACGGGCGGCGCCATGGTCTGCACATCGGTCTTCACGCCGATGCGAGCCCACATGGCGGCAACCACCTGCGCAATGCGCTTGTCGTTGGTGTAGCGGCCATCGGGCGAGCCCAACGACAGGCTGAAGCCATCGGGGTACCCCGCCTCAGCCAGCAGCTTCTTGGCCTGCTCGGGATCGGCCGGCGCCACCTTCGAATACTTCTCGGACGTACCAAAAGCCGGAAAGGCCAGCAAGTTGCCGGCGGGCAGACCCACCCCGTCCATCACGCGCTCGACAATGGCCTTACGGTCGATGGCCAGCGACAGCGCCTTGCGCACGCGCTGGTCCGTCAGCGGATTCTTGCCATCCGTGCCCACCATGCCGGGCGGCACTTCATCGCCCTGATTAAGCGCCAGATAAATGACCCGTACCGATGGCGTTTCCTGCACATAAAGCCTGTCGTCCTTCTTCAGCTGCGGCAGGTCATCGGTGGAGGGATCTTCAATTACGTCAACATCGCCCGCCAGCAAGGCGGCCACTCGCGCGGCAGAGTTCGAAATAGGCCGATAGGTAACCTTGTCCCAGGCCGGCTTCTCGCCCCAGTAGTGCTCGTTGCGCTCGAAGATGATCTCGGCGCCCCGCTTCCACGACACGAATTTATAGGGGCCGGTGCCCACCAGGCCATCGCCGCGGTTAAGCTCGACGGTCGTCTTGCCCTCGGGTGCCGGGCCGGATGCCGCCTTGTGCGACATGATGGGAACCATGGACAGATTGGCCAGCAAGACCGGGGACGGCCCTTTGGTCGTGATGACCACCGTCATGGGATCGGGCGCCTCGACCTTGTCGACCGTACTGAGGTATAGCGAGTAGGAAGACGGGCTATTGGGCACTTTTGGAACCCGATCGTAGGTAAAGAGGACATCCTGGGCGGTAAAATCCGAGCCATCAGAAAATTTGACGCCGGGCCGCAGCTTGAAGGTCCAGACATTACCGTCGACCGTCCATGATTGCGCCAGGGATGGCACGGGCTTGGCGGTGCCGTCCGTGCGCACCAATGGATCGAACAGAGTTTCGGACAACTGGGTATTGGGCGTCAGGGAGTGAAACTGAGGGTCCATGGAACTGGGCTCGGACCGCAGCGCAATGGTAAGGTCGCGGGCCTGGGCGATGCCGGATAGGCACAGTACGCTGGCTGCCAGGGTTGCGATCAGGGTTTTGCTAAGTCGCTTCATGGTTATGCTGCCCTTTATATGATCTGTTGGACGGGTAAGCGGATAACTGGGCTTGCTGCTCGGAGCGCGATGCCGGGGGTGTGGCATGAAGGCAGTGTAGCGAGGAGGCGAACGGGGAATGATCAGTGTTTTCCCGATGAATGGTGAGCGGTTATTGCATGCCTGGGTTTGTTGGCTGGCTCTTTAAATGTGGGATTACTGTGGGTCGTGTTCTTAAGAAACAACGGCGGCTATGGCGGAGGCTGTGCCCGGCTTGACGCACACGGTCATGGCCGTTGGCCATGACTGCCCGGGCCAACAGCACTGGTCGGGGCGGTCGCAAAACTCGCAACATCGGGGCAGTGCCCCGATAAACTTGTTGCTCGAGCAATTGCTCCCTTGCATCCCCGACCAGCGCTGTTGACCCAGCGTGCGCTGAAGCCGCCGGGCACAGCCCCCGCCACAGCCGCCTTTGGGTTACTGGAAGATGAACGAACGGGCACTGTTAGTGCCTCGTCACCATTTCGCAACGACCACCCTCACCGGGCTGGCGCGGCTTGCGAGGACGATTCGGCAGGAATGGCAGACCGAGTGGCATCCGCCGCGAAGGACTGAATGAACGCATCGATAACTTGCTCTTGTTGGGCATAGCTTTCCACCATAGCTTGTCGGTAGGCTGCCTCGTCAAGGGGTAGTTCAAGTTCACCGCGCACAGCTATTAAGACAGGAATCAGCATCTCGCCTAACTGCTTGGACCGCGAAAGACACAGAAGCATAAACTCAAGATGTCTCGGCTGAAGTGCAGCAACCAACTCGGCACGGCGCACTAGATTATTATTGATCCGCTCCTGCTCGAACTGGAAATTATTCTGTAGTACTTCCCATCGGCGCTGGTCGACCAGCCCCTCGATATTATGTTGCTTCATCAACTCCAAAATGTGATCGCGCTCCTTTTGAAATTGCGAGACTTCGTTGTCGATGATAGTAATCGCACTCTTCTCAGCCATCAGCTCGTGTCGACGCGCAAACAGCTCTAAGTGGAGCGCGCCAAGGTGGCTAGTGAAGCGGGCTAAGGGAAGAATGGTTTCGGTACGGGCGATAACATGCACTTTGGCGATCGCCGGCGCCTTTTCACCATACAGCTGCGTTATTTGGTCGTTCGGTATATCGAAATCTACAAATCGACCGACGCTGCTCATCCCAGCAGCGATCGCCTCAGCGGCAGCGAGAAGCACCTCCTTCCTCAGCGCCATTTCACGATCCTTGGTCTTTAACGCCAGTTCATGTTCGAACTGAGCGCGTAGACGCTTGCCACTCGATCGGTTGGTGGTTGCCACACCAGCAATCGAGAAGAATGAGCCGACCACGACACCCCAAAAAGACGCCGGTATTGCATCAAGGTAATCTGTTATCGTCGTCAGCATGATGAAATGATGTCCAAAATAAAGTTAAGTGGTGCGAGCAATGTAATTCGCCCGCATCGAGCGCCGAAGCCGCCGGGCACAGCCCCCGCCACAGCCGCCTTTGGGTTAGTGGAAGGTCTACACAATTAAGGTTATCGAAGCGCGTTGAGGCCGACTTCGGGTGCTTTGTCCAGAATGATCAGGAGCGCTTTGGCCGCGCCCGTGGGATAGCGTCGGCCCTGTTCCCAGTTGCGGATGGTATCCAGCGACACATGAATGCGACGCGCAAATTCCTTCTGGGTAAGTCCCAAGCGCCGTCGCACATTCCGGGTGAACTCTGCGACATCTTGCAGCGCAAGAAGTTCGTCCTCCCCGGCTTGGCGACGAAGGTCATCTTCCGAAGTAGCGTCTACCCGCGCCGCATCAATGCGGCCCTTCGGGCGGTTCATAAAGCCCTGCTTCATAAGCCTTTACCTCTCGATAGTTTGCCCATTCCAAATTTAGGCTCATTGTAGTCCAATGAACGACAAGGCACCCAACGTATGAGAACGCGGGAAATCATGGCCGTTTGCGGTGCGGCGTCCAGGAAACTACCATAAGCAATTGAAACGCGAGGCCATCTGACGGATCCTATGGAACCCACCTCTAACGCACTTGCACCACCGCTATTCTTTGTGATCAACGGTGGTTCAGGGCGCCCCAATTTGGACGCCGCCTGCGAGACCATCGAAACGGCCATGCGCCTGGCCGAACGCAGGCATCATATATTTGTGATTGAAAACGTCCTGGATCTGGATGCGACGATACAGAAGGCAGCCGACGCCGCCAAGGAACAAAGCGGTGCCGTGGTGGCTGTCGGCGGAGACGGGACGATTAACGCGGTGGCCCGTGCCGCACTTGCCAAGGGCTGCCTGTTCGGCGCCATCCCTCAAGGCACGTTCAACTATTTTGGTCGTACCCACGGCATCCCTGAAGACATAGAAGCGGCTTTGCAGGATTTATTGGAGGGCCAGCCCTTGGCTGTGCAGGTGGGGCTAGTGAACGACCGGGTCTTTCTGGTCAATGCCAGCGTGGGTTTGTATCCCGAGTTGCTTGAGGATCGCGAGGAGTTCAAGCAGCGCTATGGCCGCAGCCGAGCTGTTGCCTTATGGTCTGCCTTGGTCACCGCCTTCGGCCGTCATCGATACCTGGACATTGCACTGGAGCAAAACGACAAGCGTATGCATCTTCGAACCACTACGCTGTTCATTGGCAACAATCGCCTACAACTCGAACAGGTCGGCATGCCGGAAGCCGAATCACTGAAGCAGGGGCAACTCGCCGCTATCGCGGTGAACCCGGTCGGAACCATGGCCATGTTGTGGCTCGCTGCGCGTGGCGCCCTGGGTAAGCTGGCCGACGCCGACAACGTCACGGGCTTCAGCTTCCGAGAGTTGACTGTCGTCCCGCTGGGCTTATGGCGAGGCATGCGCGGCGCTAATAAGCCTGCGCGCAAGCATCGCATCAAGGTAGCGATTGATGGCGAGATTGTCTGGCTGCATGCGCCACTGGAGTTCCGCGTAGCGCCGGAACGCCTGCACTTGATCAAGCGTGGCGGCGCGGCATGAGCGTAGTGCTACATATTTCTGACCCACATTTCGGCACCGAACGACCGCCGGTCGTCAAAGCGCTGGTACGACTGGCCCACGCGCAGCAACCCGATCTGGTGATCCTGTCGGGCGACATCACACAACGCGCACGCAAGCCGGAGTTCACAGCGGCGGGCGCCTTCATGGACCGGCTTGCCGTCCCTGCCCGCCTTGTCATCGCCGGCAACCACGACATCCCCCTGTTCGACCTTGCCACCCGAATATTCCGACCCTACTCCCGCTACAAACGCATCTTCGGCTCCGACCTCGAGCCCATACATGAAACACCCGAGCTTCTGGTCATCGGCGTACGCACAACGCGCCGCTATCGGCATATCGAAGGCGAAGTCTCAACGAGACAGATAGAACGCGTCGCCCACCGCCTGCGTCAGGCCAGCGACCAACAACTACGCATAGTCGTAACCCACCAGCCCGTACACGTCACCCACGCTATCGACGAGGAACACCTCCTACGCGGCCACCAGCGCGCCATCAGCAAGTGGGCCGAAGCCGGCGTCGATCTCATCCTGGGCGGCCACATCCACCGCCCCTTCGTTCGTGCCCTGCACGATCACATTCCCGCCCTGGCTCAACAAGTCTGGGCCATCCAAGCCGGCACCGCTGTGTCGGCACGCATTCGACACGATTCGAACAACTCCATAAACCTGATCCGTCACAGCTACGCCGACACACCCCGCCACTACCTAGTAGAGCGCTGGGACTACAACAATGATGCGGACGAGTTCACAATCGTCGACAGCCAAGCAATATGTCGCTCATAGCACCCGGCGCGTAGAGAAAAATTGGTAGCGCGCCGCCACTCAACGCAGATGGCTAGGGGGTGAGTTTCAAGGTTGACGGCTGAGGCACTCTGGACACAGCCTCGGCTACGGCCGCCCCTGGATTCGACAAAGCGGTTTGAGTGAGTTCAGCGTTGGGTTTGGGCCAATCAATAGACGTAATATGGCACGCCGTGATTGATAGTTAGCACCACATCGATCCAGGCCACATCAAACGCGAAAACTGGAACCAGATATTCGGGACGACCGACAAACGTCGTGCGCTAAGCTCCAACGAGCTACGGTTCGCACAAGCGCGAGTCCTTGTTGATCGGAGTAAATGATGATGTTGCGGCCCCGCATTCTACCGTCGTCGCAACTTTCGCAACGCATTCCATTTCGTTAGTCTCGGATTGTTCTTGAAGTCTGCACTGATACATAGCGAATGGAGCCGACCATTTCGGAGAAATGCAAAAGCTTATCTACTAAGTGCGTAGCTCAGACTTATGACGAACATATGAGGTATAGTACTTGTAACCATTTGTTTTTGGTCGGCTTAAGCTTTTGTTCGTGCCACGGATCAAATAGTACAACTCGTTAACATTGCCATTCGCTCGGTCAACCCGCTGTCCCGAGATCACTAGGTCTCCCGGCTTGCGACAAATGGGGCCGAACAGAGCGGCAATCTACGACCACACGCGTCTCCTCGGCTCGAATTTAACGCACCACTCAGAAGGGGAGCGAGGAGGCGCCCGCTTATGGATAGAGAGGAACCACAGCTATTTATCTTGGAGCGACTAGTTGACATTGAGCCTTTCCTAGAAGAGGTAACCCATTGGGCGGACAGCGCAAAGAGCGCGTTGGGATTCCTGGCTGCCGGAGTCTTCTTTGAGCTAGCACGTAAAGGCAATCTCTTTGTCGCAGTTACACTACGCGGCGGCCAGTTAGTATATGCGGGACACTTACTATTCGATGCGCGCAATGCAAGGGCCACAGTCCTTCAGATCTTTGCGAAGCCCGAAGCCCGGCGTCACGGTGTAGCACGAAGTCTTCTAGCAAGGCTAAAAAAGCACCTGACAGAACTACACTTCATTTCCATCTACGCGGGTGTTGCTGACGACCTCAGTGAAGCAAACGCTTTCTGGGAAAAAAATGGCTTCTATATTCAGCGGACGCGCCCTGGGGGCAAGGCACGAAATCGCACGATCTTGGTGCGCTGCCATGAGCTGAGCTCCCCCCAGCTCTTCCAGCGCAGCGGCATCGACTCGAATAATCCATTCGGGCTTGACGTTGCGCTACAGGCAGGCAAACCGATCTACCTTCTAGATCTCAACGTGCTTTTCGACCTCGGCCCGCGGCGCCCCCGAAATGCGGCCGCCATCGACCTCTTTCGCGCTGAGAGACACGGCGCGTGCCATTTAGCGTTGAGCGCAGAACTCAAGGAAGAGCTTGTCCGCACCGCAGCAAAGGCACCACGTACAGATCCCATGCAATCCTGGGCTGCCATTTTTATCACATTCCCGCTGCCACCGGATGTCGATAAGAACCGTTTGGTCAATACGCTTGGCGAGATGATCTTTCCCGTTCGCGCGCACAGCGGAAGTTACACGGCTAACGACCTATCGGATCTCAACCATCTTGCTACGGCCGTTTACCATCGCTTGACCGGCTTTATCACGAGCGACGAAGCCATCTTAGCGGCAGGAAAAAAAATCGAGGAAGCTTTTCGAATTCACATCGTCTCCCCTCAAGCTTTTCAACCGTCCGATGAACTACACCGTGAAGAACTTTTTGAGGTTGCCGGCACAAGTGAGCCACTCGTGGCCTCGCCACTAGCCACTAACGGTCAGGATGAGCTTCGGCGGATGCTCTTACAGCTCGGGGTCACAGACTCCGATGTAATTTCGCGATGGGGGACGCTCGACTCTGAGGAGACGACGTTCCATCGATTAGCCGTGTTCGCAGACGAACGGTTAGCGGGCTATCTCGCTAGCCGACGCCAAGCAAACGTGAACTCCGTCACTGGCCTTCTAGCTATTGACGAAGCCAACGCGCAATCTCGTGATGTTGGACGCCTTCTACTGAACAAGTTGCTCTTCCGCGCCCGCGAGGTAGCTCCCAGCCGAGTTTACCTACAGTTGGCACCTCAACAAGCAGCTGCGCGCGAGATGGCGACCGGCCTAGGTTTCGCTGGAGCCGAAAATGGCTCGGATCTCTCAAAGCTTGTATTGAACCGGGTTGTGACTTCCCAAAACTGGACGAAGACCGTTTCGGACCTCGACGATCTTGCAAAGCTAAAACTCCCGGCCGCCTGCCCGCCATTTAAAGACATTGAGCAACAGATTGAGATACTTTGTCCCGATGGGAACAGAAGGTTCGTAAGGCTCCATGAAGTGGAGTCCAGCCTGTCACCAACGATCTTCTGCTTACCAGGGCGGCCCGCTGTTATTACTCCGATTCTTAGAGACTTCGCCGATCAGTTGCTCGAGCACTCACCGCAAACGACGCTTTTACCTCGAGCCCGCGCCGGCCAGTTTTCGGAGCGCCACTATTTCAGCTCGGATAGGACGCTAAAGCATTTTCGTCGAGGGACCATCATGCTATTCTACGAGTCAGGCAGGGGCAAAGGCAGCTCTTCCATCGTAGCGATTGCTCGTGTTCAAAGAGCGTATTTGAAGCCTAAAGATGTGATCGGTCAGGTAGACTTCGACCCCTCGGTCCTGAGCTCTGAGACGCTATCATTTATCGGTAGTTCTGAATCGAAAACAGTGACAGCCTTTGACAACCTCATCGTATTGCCGAACCCCGTGCCGCTGCGCAGTCTTCAGAAAATCGGCTGTGGGGAGCCTACACAATTAATCACCACTCGGCCTATCACCTCCGAACAGCTAAACAAGATCCTAATCGAGGCTTTATGCCAATGACCCCACCTGACCACGCACTCATATCGCTCGAAGAACGCTTCGCTGAAGGCATTCTGAGCGGCAGAAAGCTGGTGGAACTTCGCCGGCGGCCCATGCGGTTGAGTGTCGGCACAACGGTTTGGATGTACGTAAAGGTGCCGGTAGGAGAGGTTATTGGTTCAGCTCGGGTGCGCGCTCTCCACACTCTCGCGCCGCAAACTTTGTGGCGAAGGTATGGTGACGTTTCGGGTCTTAGCAGGACGGAGTTCTTCGACTACTTTTCCGGCGTAGCACGTGGGTTTGCTCTGCTACTCGACGATCCGGTCCGGCTCACCAGTCCAATTTCACTAGAGAGGTTGCGTTATCTGAACGACAGTTTCCAGCCTCCTCAGTTCTTTCAGCATCTCGCGAGTGATGGGGCTCTAGTAGCAGCTTTCAGCGAAAATGCCACCGCCCTGGGCGCTAGATCTTCCCATATGACTCCCAGTCCGCATGCCTGCATTGCGGCTGTCTAACCCTGCCACTGCCTGGACTGATTTTCGGCGGCGCTCATAGGGTCATGGGTGCGACGTCCACAGAAACGACGCCACCCCGCAGTCAGTAACGCAGGCGGATGTGGGTGGGGTTTGAGCTTGGCGGCTTATGGGCACGCCGCGAAACAGCGTCGTTCGGGGATGCAAGGGAGCAATTGTTTGAGCAACAAGCTTGTCGGGGCACTGCCCCGACGTTGCGAGTTTTGCGACCGCCCCGAACGACGCTGTTTCGCGGGTAGTCATGGCCAACGGCCATGACCGTGACCATCGAGCCAAGCTCAAACCCCACCCACATCCGCCGTCTTAAGGACGGGATAGACCGTTAAGCAACCCCAGCATGCGAAGCCTGCTCATCCGCATGATAAGAAGACCGCACCATCGCCCCAACCGCAGCATGCGTAAACCCCATCGCATAGGCCTCGCGCTCGAGCATCTTGAACACATCCGGATGCGGATAGCGCAGCACCGGCAAATGATGCGGCGAAGGCTGCAAATACTGCCCTATCGTCAGCATATCCACATTGTGCGCCCGCAGATCCCGCATCACTTCAAGGATCTCTTCGTCCGTCTCGCCCAGCCCCAGCATCAGCCCAGACTTCGTCGGCACACCAGGATGCAGCGCCTTGAACTCAGACAACAACTTCAGCGAATGCTGATAATCCGAACCCGGCCTGGCCTGCTTATACAAACGAGGCACCGTCTCCAGGTTGTGATTCATCACATCCGGTGGCCCTTCATTCAGAATACCCAGCGCTCGATCCAGGCGCCCCCGGAAATCCGGTACCAGCACCTCGATTCGCGTGGACGGCGAGCGCTCGCGCACCTGGCGGATGCACTCCACAAAGTGGGCAGCCCCGCCGTCGCGCAGATCGTCGCGGTCCACCGAAGTGATCACCACATATGACAGCTTCATGGCCGCAATGCTGCGGGCCAGGTTTGCCGGCTCGTCCACATCCAGGGGATCGGGCCGACCATGGCCCACATCACAGAACGGGCACCGACGGGTGCATTTGTCGCCCATGATCATGAAGGTGGCCGTGCCTTTGCCGAAGCACTCGCCGATATTCGGGCAGGACGCCTCTTCGCATACCGTGTGCAGCTTGTGCTCGCGCAGTATCTTCTTGATGTCGTAAAAGCGCGAACCAGGCGCCGCCGCCTTCACGCGTATCCAGTCGGGCTTTTTCAGGCGTTCGGCCTGCACCACCTTGATGGGAATACGCGATGTCTTGTCGGCCGCCTTCTGCTTTTGCGTGGCGTCGTAAGGGGCTGGGCGGACCGTGGGCTTGCGCACGGATGGCTGTTCAGCTGTAGTCATTAGGTTTCCTATGTCAGTGGCCATTTTAGCGCGCCGGTGTCCGGCCCCGCCAATGACCCTGCTTCTTACTTGCCTTTCCAGACCGGATGGCGCTTCTGCATGAAGGCGTCTATGCCTTCGGCCACGTCTTCGGCCATCATGTTTTCGGCCATGACCTTACCTGCGTAGTCGTAGGCGTCGCCCAGGCCCATACCCAACTGGCGTTTATACATGGCCTTGCCCGTGCGCACCGCAACCGGGCTCTTGCCGCAAATCGTCTGCACCAGGGCGTCGACTTCGGCGTCCAGTTGATCCGGCGCCACCGCGCGATTGATCAAGCCGTTGTCGACGGCGTCTTGCGCGCTGATGAACTGGCCGGTAATAAGCATTTCGAATGCCTTCTTGGCGGGTACATTGCGCATCAGCGCCACCGCCGGCGTCGAGCAGAAAAGCCCCACGTTGATGCCCGACACCGCGAACTTGGCAGTGTCGGCCGAGATGGCCAAGTCACAACTGGCTACCAGTTGGCAGCCGGCGGCCGTGGCGGTGCCATGCACCTTTGCAATAACGGGCACCGGCAGGTTCACAATGCTTTGCATGACGCGGCCGCAATTGGCAAATAGCTGCTCGTAATAGCGCTGGTCGGGGTTGGCGCGCATTTGCTTCAGGTCGTGGCCGGCGCAAAACGCGCGCCCATTGCCTGCCAATACGACGCAACGTACCGAGTCGTCCTCGGCTATTGCCGCCAGCGCGCGCTGCAGCTCGTCGAGCAGGGCTTCGGATAAGGCATTGAACTGGTCGGGACGGTTAAGCGTCAGCGTGACGACGCCGTCGATATTCTCGACCAGCAAGGGGTTGGCTACTGTGCTCATGCGATTTCCTTGTGATGTTGTTCTTGATGGGCCACGGCCGCCTCAAAAGCGGCGATCAAGCGCGCGCCCAGCAACTGGCCAACATCGTAAACGTTAGCCCGTATACCACAGGTCCGCAAATCGACGGTCCGCAGACCTTCGTATCCGCAGGGGTTAATCCCCAAAAAGGGCGACAGGTCCATATCCACATTCAAGGCCAGCCCATGGTAGGCGCAGCCCTGGCGCACCTTGATTCCCAGCGCGGCGATCTTGGCCAGGCTTGCCGGCCCGTCCGCCACAGCCATCGGGACGTATACGCCCGGCGCACCAGGCTTGCGGCAACTGCCTTTTACCCCAAGCTCGTCCAGCAAGGCGATCAGGACGTCTTCCAGCAGCGCGACATACTCTTTGACGAATAAATGGCGGCGGCGCAGGTCTATCAGGCAATAGGCGGTAAGCTGGCCAGGCCCGTGGTAGGTAACCTGCCCGCCCCGGTCACACTTCACAACGGGGATATCACCGGCGTTCAGGATGTGTTCCGGCTTGCCGGCCTGGCCCAAGGTATAGACCGGTGCATGCTCGACAAACCAGATCTGGTCGGGGGTGGCCTCGCTACGCATCTCGGTGAAGTCGCGCATGGCCTGCCACACTTCCAGATACGAGCTGGGCTGGCTGATCCAGCGGCAAGTGATCATGGCCTACAGAACAATGGACACCATATCGTGACCATGCAGGGCCTTGTATAGGGCATCAAGCTGTTCGCGCGACGTGGCACGCACCGTGAACGTCAGGCCAATATAGTTGCCGCTCTTGCTCGGCCGCATCTCGACCGTTGCCGGATCAAATGTCGGGTCGAACTCCATCACGATATCGGTCAATGTCTGGGCAAAGTCAGGCCGCGCGCGGCCCATGACCTTGATGGGAAAATCGCTGGGATACTCGATAAGCGACTGCTCTGGCGGAATCTCTTGCATGGTGTACTCCGTGGTTCACAAGGCCGCTATTGCCTTGTCGTAACCAGCACGCAAGGCGGTGTATACGGGGCCGGCCTTGCCGGTGCCTACCGGCTTGCCGTTGTACGAGGTAATTGGCAAAAGCTCTTTCGTTGCTGACGACAACATCAGCTCGTCGGCCTCGTCGACTTCCTGCTGCGAAATGGGGCGGGCGTTGAAAGTAATACCCGCCTGTTCCGCGAGCTCTTCCAACAAACCATAGCGTATACCTTCCAGTATCAGATTGCTGCGCGGCGGCGCTAAAAGCACGCCATCCTTGGCCACCCAAATATTGGCCGCCGAGCCTTCGCTGAGGTAGCCATCGCGAAACTGCAGCACATCGTCCACGCCGGCATCCACGGCATACTGCTTGGCAAGCACGTTGCCCAGCAAGGACACCGACTTGATCTCGCAGCGCAACCAACGGATGTCCGTCATGCCAACTGCCGAAAGCCCCTGCTCTCGCAAGGCAGCCGTAGGACGCTTGAAGGGCGACACCATGCAAAACACGGTAGGTACGACGTTATTCGGGAAAGCGTGGTCGCGCTTGGCTACCCCACGGGTAACCTGTATGTAGACCATGCAGTCGCCCAAGCCGGAGCGCGTGATCATGTCCATTACCAGCGCTTCCCAGTCGCTGCGCGACCGGCCGGTCTGGATGCCGATGGCGGCCAGGCTGCGCTCCAGGCGGGCCAGATGCCCGTCCATACGAAACGGCTTGCCGCTGTAGGCGGGCACGACATCGTAAATGCCATCGCCAAAAATGAAGCCGCGATCCAGCACGGATATCTTGGCATCACCCAGGCGAACGTAGTCGCCGTTCAGGTATACAACACTGTCGTTGTCGACATCAGCAATCATTGGTTGAACCTTCGTTGGAGCAGATTGGGCAGCAGGCCTATTCGAACATCAAGCGTACTTTGTCGACGATGCGTCCAAAGAAGCCGTCTTCAGGTACATCCTCCATGACATAGAGGGGATCCTGGCGCAATACCTTGCCGTCCAGCGACAAGGACACCGTGCCCACCTTGGTGCCTTTCTTCAAGGGCGCGATCAGCGGCTGCGTATATTGCGCAACGGGCTTGACCTCGGGACCCTTGCCGCGAGGCACGGTCACCCACGTGGCTTGTTCGGAGCCCAGCCCGACGGTATCGGCCTCGCCCTCCCAGACACGGGCGCTGACCGCCGGCTTGTCGTTATCGTAAAGCTTGATGGTGTCGAAGTTCTGGAAGCTCCAGTTCAGCAGCTTCAGGCTGTTTTCCGTGCGGGCCGCATCGCTGGCAGCGCCGACAATTACCGAGACCACACGGCGGCCATCGCGCAGCGCCGTAGTGACCAGGCAATACCCTGCCGACTGTGTATGACCGGTTTTCAATCCATCTACAGTGGGGTCGGTCCAGAGCAGCCGATTGCGGTTGTTCTGCTTGATGTTGTTGTAGGTGTATTCCTTCTGACTGTAATAGTGCAGATACTGGGGGAAATCAGTGACCAGATTCTTGGCGATGATGGCCAGGTCGCGCACCGTCGTCAGATGGGTAGGGTCAGGCAGGCCGGTGGAGTTCACGAAGTGCGTGCCTTCCAGGCCTTGGCGAGCGGCTTCTTCGTTCATCAGCGCCGCGAAGGCGGCTTCGCTGCCGGCAACCGCCTCGGCCAGTGCCACCGACGCGTCGTTGCCCGACTGCACAATAATGCCTTGCAAGAGTTCATCCACCGTCACCTGCGAGTTGGGCTTGATGAACATGCGTGAGCCTTCAGTCCGCCAGGCGTTTTCAGAAACATGTACCTTTTGATCCAGCGCGAGGCGATTGCCTTCCAGCGCCTGAAATATCACATAAGCGGCCATCAGCTTGGTCAGGGAGGCTGGCTCGACTGATTGATTGGGATTCTGTGTGGCGATAATCTGCCCGCTATTCACATCCAGCGTCAGCCACGCCGTGGCGGTCAGGTTGGGCGCAGGCACGGCGGCCAGCTCGCCCACTGCAGTTACCGGCCCCGAAGCGGGGGTAACCATGGCGGCAGCAGGCGCGGCGGGGGCGGCGGCGTCCTGCGCAAACGACAGGGTGGGCGCCATGGCCAGCGCCATGGCGACCACCAGGGGAGAAAGATAATGGCGATGTATGGGAAGACGCAGTTTATTTAGTGGCATTGGCAATAGAGGAGTAAGGGTGCTGCGGGTTCGAGCCGCATGGGCGAAGGTTTCTATACTAACTGCTGGCTTAAATGGATGCCAGCCGCTGCTGCACCAAGGCCTTCAAGGTAACAAGTTTTCCATGGAAAAAGTGGCTGGCGTCCGGAATCACCACCATCGGCAACTCGCGCGAGCGCGCAAAATCCATGGCCTCCGACAAAGGCACGACCTCGTCTACCTCGCCGTGCACCAGGAAAGTGTGGTCAGGGACGTCAACATCGCGAAACTTGAAGCGATCTACCGCCGAGCCCACCAGCATCAAGGCATCAGGCAGCTTTTGCGATTCGGCTTTCAGTGCAGAATAAAGCTGGGCGGCTACCGACGTACCGAACGAAAAGCCGGCCAGCACGAACTTGCCCGCGGCAGCCTCGGGATACTGCTGCGCAAACTGGGCAACCAGTTGCTGCATATCGGTGGTTTCGCCCTTGGCGGCATCGAACTCGCCTTCCGAGCTTCCTACCCCCCGGAAATCGGGTCGCAGGGCCATCAGGCCACGTTCAACACACGCCCGGGCAATGGTCGTGACGATTTTGTTGTTGCGCGCCCCGCCGTGCAGCGGGTGTGGGTGCAACACCAGTGCCCAGCCCAGCGGCGGGTCCATCGGCAGGTCGAGCGCACAATCAATGGCGCCCGCATCGCCCTGGAAGGTTATTTTCTCGGTACGAGCAAGCATGAGTTAGATTGAGTTATAAACAAAGGCCCGCCCATTTTACGCCACACTGGTTTTTCCACCGATTGCGCCGCAACCATGATCGCCACACCGCCACAGCCCCTGCCCGAACCCAGTCACTTGGCGGCCGACCTTGCCGCTGCGCTACCGGCGTTCAAACAGGTGCAATGGGTACAGACCACGGACTCGACCAATGGCGATTTGCTTGCCATGGCGCGCGCCGACCGGGGCCCGCAGGCACGGCCGTGGCTGCTGGGCGCGCATTTGCAAGAGCGTGGACGCGGGCGGGCGGGTCGCCGCTGGCAAAACCGGCCAGGCGCCAATCTGATGTTCTCTTGCGCGTTCGATGTATTCCTGTCGCCACGACAGTTGCCAGCGCTATCGCCGCTGGCTGGCTTGGCTGCCTGCGAAGCGCTGCGCGAACTGATTACGCCGGAGCAGCGGCTGCACATGGCCATGAAATGGCCTAACGACGTGCAATGGAAACGCGCCAAGCTGGCGGGCATTCTTGTCGAGCTAACCCGGGCTGGCACCTCGCGCCTGTCCAACGACCACTATGTGGCCATTATCGGCATGGGCGTAAACCTGGACGACGCACGGGCCCTCAGCCAGTCCCTCAACCGGCAAATTGCCGATTGGGCCGAGGTTGCGCGCGACGACCCCGGCGCGGCAACTGCCACCCCCGCTGACCTTGTATCGCGCATCGCCATGGCCTGGTATGACAGCCTGAACCACGTCACGGCCCACGGCTTTGATGCCATCCCCGAGCGCTATGCCCATGTGGACGCCTTGGCCGGCCAACACATCAATGTGCTCGACGATGGCCGCATCCTGCAGGCTGGCATTGCCTGCGGCGTGAACACGTTTGGGCAACTGATGTTGCGCACGCCGTCAGAAGAAATACCGATCTCCATCGGCGAGATCTCGGTCCGACCACAGACGGCGCCGCCATGAAACTGCTTTTGGACCTGGGCAACACGCGCATCAAGGCCGGATGGATCGTATCCCAATCGGGGCAGCGCGAAGATCGGGCGCTGGCATTCGCCCATGCCGACCTGAAACAACTGCGGACCTGGCTACGCGAAATCGCCGCCGGGCCAACCGCCGCCACAGCCGCGCTGGGTGTAAATGTAGCCGGATCGGCATTGGCGCATGCGCTGGACGAGATGCTGGCTGAAGAGCTGGGCATACCCATACACTGGGTATCCAGCAGCGCATCGGCCGGCGGGATCCTCAACGCCTATACCCAGCCCCAGCAATTGGGCGCAGACCGCTGGGTTGCCATGATAGGCATGGCGCAGCATGCCCTTGCGCGGCCTGTCTTGCTTGCCACCTTTGGCACCGCCACCACTATCGACACGCTGGGGCTGGACAACAAGCAGCAAGACACCATGCCAAGCTTCAAGGGCGGCCTGATCTTTCCCGGGCCCGCCCTGATGCGGTCGTCGCTGGCGGCCGGCACCGCCAATTTGCCTGCGGCAGACGGCGCCGTCGCGCCTTATCCGACGGACACCCATCAGGCGATCAGCACCGGCATCGCGGCCGCGCAGGCGGGGGCCTTGTTGCGTCAGTGGCGTGTAGGCTTGTCGCATTATGGACAAGCGCCACAGGTCTATGTGTCGGGCGGCGGCTGGCCGATGGTTCAGGAAGAAGTGCAGCGCTTGCTGGCTGGGGCACGCAGCGATCTGGGGATGCCGCCGGAGAATGTCGACTATCTGGCCTCGCCGGTACTCGACGGGCTGGCGAGGCTGGCCGTGACGACGCCTTAGCGGCGCACGATGTCCGATTGGGGCGCACCCAATGTGATCGCTTGTTGATTGCGTTCGTTCAGTGCGCGCGGCTCGCGGCCGGCTTCGCTGGGTACGGGGCCGAACAGCCCCTGGCCAAAGACCAACACGGCAAGGTTTGCCAGCAGAATCAATAAAAACAGGGCACGCATGAGCATCGCTTCGCAGGGGGATATCAGTAGTGTAATGCAGCAGCCACAGCAAACGCGGGTACGGGGCTTGCTGAGGGCCTGCCGCCGGTCCGCCGCCGCGTGGCGCTCTTGGCGTATGATCCCCTCATCCGACTGCAATAAACATAGAACATGAAGCCAATTCGCAAAGCCGTTTTCCCCGTTGCGGGCCTGGGCACCCGATTTCTTCCGGCCACCAAGGCCATGCCCAAAGAAATGCTTCCCATCGTCGACAAGCCGCTGATTCAGTATGCCGTCGAGGAAGCCATCGCTGCCGGCATCACCGACCTTATCTTCATCACCGGACGCAACAAGCGGGCTATCGAAGACCATTTCGACAGTGTCCCCGAACTGGAAGCGCAGCTGGAAGCCAAGGGCAAACACGACTTGCTGGAGATCGTCCGCAATGTCATCCCCAGTAATGTGAATTGCATCTATACGCGCCAACCTGCGCCATTGGGCCTGGGCCATGCGGTGCTGTGCGCGGCACCGATCGTGGGCAATGAGCCTTTCGTGGTCTTGCTGGCTGACGATTTGATCGACGCCAAAACATCGGTCACCCAGCAACTGGTCGAGGCGGCGCATTGCCAAAACGGCAGCGTCATCGCCATCCAGGATATCGAACGCCAGCACACGGACCGCTACGGCATTATTTCTGGCGATGTCGTCAACGATAAGACGATGCGCATGTCCGGCATCGTCGAGAAGCCGGCGCCAGCCGATGCGCCGACGACGCTGGCTGTGGTCGGGCGCTACGTGCTCGAGCCGGAAATCTTCGAGCATCTGCGCCAAACCCAGGCGGGCGTAGGCGGTGAAATTCAACTGACGGACGGCATTGCCAGCCTGTTGCAGGCGCGGGCAGTGTTCGGACTGCAGTATGAGGGCGTGCGCTACGACTGCGGTAGCAAAGAAGGCTTCTTTCAGGCCACGCTAGAGCTGGGCCGCAAATACCACGGGCTTTGACATCCTCCCCTCCCTCTCGCTGACGCTTGTCGCCTGAAGGCGAAAAGGAAGGGGATTCCTACCGTGTTCAGCCCACCGGGGCTGACTCACCTCGACGGGTTCCTGCTGCTGGCGGCCTGACTGCACCACTCACTTCACAGGCGAACCGGGCGTGTCCCGCCCTTAGAACATTGATCGCGCCGACCAGATCGGCGTTTTCCTCGAAGCCGCACCCCATGCAAGCGAACTGCGCTTGCGTCTGGCGATTGTCCTTCGACCCATGCCCACAAGCTGGACAGGTTCGACTGGTGTTCTGAGGCGGCACTGCGATGAGATAACCGCCGTTCCACGCCAGCTTGTAGTCCAGCTGGCGGCGGAACTCGAACCAGCCCTGGTCGAGGATGGCTTTGTTCAGGCCGGACTTGGCCCGCACGTTCTTTCCCGGCGCATCGGTGTTGCCTGCCGCCGACTGGCTCATGTTGCGCACCTGCAAATCCTCGATACACACCATCGCGTGGTTTTGGCTGATCGTGGTCGTGGCTTTGTGCAGGTAGTCGCGGCGGGCGTTCTTGACGCGGGAATGGATTTTCTGGACGCGGGTTTTGGCTTTCTTCCAGTTGTTGCTGAACTTGGTTTTGCGGCTCATGGCCTGCTGCGCTTTGCGCAGCGCCGTTTCATGCCGCTTGAAACTGTTGAGCGGTTCGAAATGGCTGCCGTCGCTCAAGGTGGCGAAACGAGCAATGCCCATGTCGATGCCCACTGCCGTGGTGGACTGCGGCAAGGGCTGCTCGACCTCGCGCTCAGTCTGGATCGACACGAACCACTTACCGCCCGACAGGCTCACGGTGACGTTCTTCACCGTGCCCAGCACTGTCCGGCTGTTGCGATAACGCAGCCAGCCAAGTTTGGGTAGGAAAATCTGACTATTGGCTTGGTCGAAGAAGTTGACGTAAGCACGTTCCAGATCTTTCAGCGCCTGCTGCAAGGATTGACTGGGCGTGTCTGACAACCAAGCGGTTTCAGCCTGCCTTTTCCAGGCGGTCAGTTCCTTGCACAACCGCGCATAGCCAAGCTTTTTTTCGCCTTGCTCGTGGCGTTGCTTCTGCAATGCCAGCGCCCTGTTGAAGACAAACCGACACGAACCGACAAAACGACGCATTTGCCGTTGTTGCCGACCGTTGGGCATCAGTTCATATTTGAAGGCTTGGAGGCGTTGCATCTTTACGGGCTGGTTATATATACAGCATAATTATAGGACGGCTGCGCCGTCCGCGCTATTCATCCCTGACGTGAACGACAGGGCTTTCCACGCAACCAGGTAAAAGGCAGAGCGCCTTTCTATTTCCCGATTTCGTTCAGGCCAGCCACAACGCGGGCGACCGCACCCGTATGCTTTTGCACCCAATGGGTGGCCGCGTCGCTCATGCGGCTGATGCGTTGCGCATCGTCTATCAGTTGCAAGGCCGCCTGGACTGCGGCGGGCGCATCGGCCACGCGCAAGGCCGCGCCCTCGTGCAAGGCATCGGCCACAGCCTGCTCGAAGTTGCGGGTATGCGGCCCGACGATGACCGGCCGACCGACCGCGCAGGCTTCGATCAGGTTTTGGCCGCCCAAGGGCTCGAAACTGCCGGCCACGATGGCCACCTGGCACAAGCCGTAGTACCAGGCCATTTCGCCCAAGGTATCTCCCAGCAGCACGGCTGCGTCTCCGCAGGTGTGCAAGGCCGTCGAACTGCAATCGCCCGCCTCGATCAGTGCCGAACGACGCGTAAATGGCAAGCCTGCCTCGCGCAGTTTGTCGGCCGCCTCGTCGAAGCGCTGCGGGTGTCGCGGAATAATGCAGAACAAAACCCGCTCGGACAAGTCTGTGCCTTGGGTGCGTGCACGCTTCAATTGCCGGCTGATGGCACGGATGAATAGATCGTCTTCGCCCTCACGGGTGCTGGCAATGACGATGACCTTGCGAGACAGGCTGGCGGCGAACTGCTGTCCGCGCTTGACCTTGTCGGCTGGCAAGGAAACATCGAACTTGAAGTTGCCCGAGACTCGTACCGCGCTGGCGCCGGCCTGCTCCAGCCGCTGAGCATCTTGCAGGGTCTGCGCAAAGATGGCAGAAAAACTGCCATAGGCCTCTTGCATGACGCTGCCGGCGCGCAAGCTGCTGCGCAAGGCATTATCCGAAAACCGGGCGCTGGCCAGCATCATCGGCACCTTGCACTGCTTTGCCGATGCAATCAAATTTGGCCAGACCTCGCGTTCAACCAACACCCCGGCGCGCGGCCGGTAATGCGCCATGAAACGCCGCGTGCTGCCCGGAAAGTCGTAAGGCAGCCACTGCTGAATCAACCTGCCTTCCGCGATGGCCGACGCGAAGGCGCGCGCGCCCTCATCTTTACCCGTGACCGTCATGTGCGTCAGCAGAACGCTGTCGCCGCCGTCCAGCAACGCCTGCACCAGCGGCTGTGCCGCGCGCATCTCGCCCAGGCTTACGGCATGCACCCACACCGGCGAGCGCAGCGGACTGGGCTGTCGGTAGTGCCCGAAGCGCGCGCCGCCGCATACATCCCACTGCCCTCCGGAACGACGCGCACGCAATGCCATCCAGCCCAACAGGCCGGGCGACAACAATCGGATAAGCGCGGTGTAAATGAAACGGTTCAAGAATGATTGCCAATGGATCGATGGGTCGATTCGTCGAACGCCAGCGCCTGCTCTACTGCACTGAGGACTGTTTCTGCGGACGGCGCACTGCCGCGCTCGCCCAGGCTGGCGGTATAAGCAGGCCCTTCCAGCGGTGTGCGCACCGGCGTGGAGGCCTTGTAGATACCTATAGTAGGACGACCCAGCCCAGCGCACAAATGCGTCAGGCCGCTATCGAGGCCGACCATGATGCGGGCGCCGGCCAGCACGCCAGCCACTTCCGTCAGGCTCATGCGGGGCAAAACCTGCGCCCTGCTGTTGCTCGCCACCAGGCTTTGCGCGCGTTTGGTTTCCTCAGGGCTGCCCGACAGCAGTTTCAGGTCGAGATCATGCTCGTGCAAGCGTTCGAATACCCGCTGCCAATCATCCTCCGGCCACAGCTTGTCATCACGACTGGCCGAAGGCATGATCACCGCATAGGGCTGGATTTCGACCCCGTCCGTAATCGCCTCCAGGCCAAAGTCCGGCTTGCCGGTATAGGTGTAACCCAACGCGGCGGCAGCCAATTCGCGCTGTCGCGTGACCGCCGGCTGCCAAAAATTGACAGTATGCTTTACATGGTAGAACAAGGAGGCCAGCGGCTCACGGGCCGATTGCCTGTCCAGCCCGTGGCGTACCCCCTGCGTTTGTCGAACCAGCCACACCGACTTCATCAGGGCCTGCATGTCCAGCACGATGTCATATTGCCGGGCACCCAGGTTGTTGCGCAATGCGGTCCGAGCCGCGCGGGTTTCTGCCGACCACCAATGCTTGCGCCAGCGGCGGTGTGCCACGGGTATCACTTCGTTGACGGCAGGATGCCAGGCGGGGATCTCGGCAAAGCCCTCTTCGACGATCCAGTCGATCTGGGCGCCCGGCACATGCAAGGCAATGTCCGATATGGCCGGCAACATGTGCACCAGGTCGCCCAGCGAAGACGTGCGGACAATCAGGATCTTTTTTGTCATGGCGCGATTATAATTTACGACCTCTCCATTCCACCATGCCGATGGTGATGCCGCTGGCGCAAATGACTGCTACGCCCAACCACGACAAGGCATCGGGAAACTGGCCCCAGATCAGCCAACCCAGCGCCGCAGCGCTGATAATCTGCAAATAGACAAAAGGCGCCAGCATCGAGGCCGGCGCAAACCGGTAGGCTTGTATCTGCAGCAAATGCCCTGCCGCCCCCCAGAACCCCGTCGAGATCAGCACAAACCAGTGCCAGCCGTTCAAGGTCGCCAGAAAAGGCAAAGCATCGGGCAGGATGAAAGGCAGGGCGATAGTCAGCACCACGCTGCCAACGGCACCGCTCCAGACCAGGGTTGTAAACGGATCGTCCACAGCCACACGCCGCGTGGCAATATACTGCGCCGCCATCATGCAGGCGGTAAGCAAACCAAATGCGGTGCCTATGGGGTCGAGCCCGGCACTGGGCCTGACGATAATCAGCACACCCAAAAACCCGACGCCGGCGGCCACCCAGCGCGACAGCCGCGCCGGTTCTTTAAGGACCCAGGGCGCGACAGCCAGCATGATCAAGGGCGCCAGAAAATTGATGGCGGTGGCCTCGGCCTGTGGCAGGTAGCGCAGCGTGGTGAAGAACGACAGCGTGGCCAGCAGCATGATGGAACCGCGGGCCAACTGCGCCCCCGGGCGCAGGCAACGAAATACGCCCAGCCCACGCGAGGGCATCACCAGCGCCAGCACCAGCAGCAGGTGCACAACATAACGCACCCAGCACAGCATCAACAACGATACGCCGGCGCCCATTATCCATTTGCCGCTGGCGTCCAGACCGGACAGGGCCCAGGCCGCCAACACTACCAGGCTGATGCCCAGTATCGGTCGCGTTACGCCGTAGGCAGGCGGCGTCTTGACGGCCGATGAAGATTTGGAACTGGATACCGCTGCTTGCTTTATCATGACGCTATGAGTAAATGGTACATCCTGCCCAACGGCAATATTAAGCATGTTAACGGCCTGGAACTGCAGCCTGAAAAAGACTGGTTTCCGACCGAAGACAGTATGGAAGCGTTTGCCGAGGCACTACGCGCGCAGGGACACTCGGAAGCACTGATTATCAAGCACATGATGGCTCTGTCGCTGGACTGCGAAAAGTGGGTGCAGGACAACCTGCGCTGACCCAGCGGCTACAGGGCAACAAGATCAGACTTGTATTGCGCGGCGCGCGTTACATAGCTTTGAGCATTGCGCCTCAGGTTGGCGACTTCGTCGTCGCTAAGGGTACGTACGACCTTGGCAGGCGCGCCCAGCACTAATGATCTGTCCGCAAACACCTTGCCTTCCGTGACGATGGCTCCGGCGCCGACCAGGCAGTCTTTGCCGATGACCGCATTATTCATTACCACGGCCTGAATGCCAATTAACGAGCCGTCGCCCACAGTGCAGCCATGCAGCATGGCCTGATGGCCCACCGTAACCCCCTGCCCCAAATTTAGTGGGCACCCCGGGTCGGTATGCAACACGGCACCTTCCTGGATATTGCTTCCCTTGCCGATCACGATGGGCTCGTTGTCGCCGCGTATGACGGCGCCCGGCCATACGCTGGTCTGGGCTTGCAGTTCGACCTGGCCAATAAGCGTGGCTTCGGCCGCGATGAAAGCAGACTCGTGGACTTGGGGGGCAAACTGGCCCAACTGATAACAGGTCATTGGTGCAGGCACACAGGGGGACAAGGTGCAGGAATCGTAGCACAGGGCTGCAGCGCCGCAGCCCATGACTAGCCTCAAAGTTTAAATGGATATATCAAAAACATTCAAAATGTATCATAATGCGGCGGTCACCTGCGTGACATATCTATCTATCGGAGATCCCTATGACGATCCATCATGTATCGCCACGGCCGCTGGAAGTATGTTGTATGCAGCACAAGCGCCTTGGCTGGGCAATATTGCTTGCTGGCCTGGCGTGTTTAATCTGGGCAGAGACCACGACGGCACAGATGCAGATTATCACTCCCGACGGGACCACACTGCACCTTGCGGGCACCATATCGAATGCAGACACTACAGGCTTGGGGTTGGCCAAGTACGGCCTGGGCACCCTGGTGCTGTCCGGCAATAACACCTATGGCGGCAATACGCTGCTGTATGAAGGCACCTTGCAAGTTGCGGGCAACAGCGCCTTGGGCAATCACACGCTGGATATTTTCCAGGGCACAAGCTTAAGCTATGCAGCGGGCGCTACGCTATACAACCCCATGCAGTTACGCCCGCATCCCGACCCCACATCAACGCCACCATCCGACAGCATTCATTGGCTGGTGGCGTCGGGCGCCGCCACCCAGGCCGGCACTGCCAACGGCAGCGTACCGGTCATCAAGCAAGGGGCGGGCACCCTATACCTGATGGGTTTCGGCTTTAACACCGCCCTGACCACCGTGGCGCAAGGAACCCTGGCCGTGGGCAACTTCATGGCGGGGCCGGTACAGGTCAATGCCGGTGCCCGCCTGGCCGGCCCAGGCATCATCCAGCAGATAACCGTACAACCGGGCGGCACGCTGGCCCCTGGCATGGCGCCCGGCGACATCGGCACGTTAATGGTCATCGGCGACTTGAACCTGCATAGCGGCGCCGTTCTGGAAGCGGATGTCGATGCACACGGCCGGGCCGACCTGGTTCAGGTGCTGGGGATTGCAAGATTGAACGGGCAGGTGCGCGCAATGGCCCAGGCCGGGCCGTGGCAGCCCCACACCGACTACACCTTGCTGCATGCGGCGGGCGGCCTGGATGACACCCGCTTTACCTCAGTCAGCAGCAATATGAGCTTCCTGACCCCCAGCCTCTCGTACGACGCCCAGCACGTCTATTTGCGGCTGGACCGCAACGACACGCCGCTGGATGAGGTTGCCGATACGCCGACTGAAAAAGAGGTGGCCGATGCCATCGACACCGAAGACAATCCGGATGTCTATGACAAGGTCATCGTCATGGACAAGGACCAGGCAAAAGAAGCCTACCGGCAGCTTTCGGGCAGTTGGCACGCCTCGGTGTTGTCCGGCATAGTGGAAGACAGTCGCTTCGTACGCCAGGCCGCGTTGTTTAATACGCCCCGGGGGTTGGTCGACCACGGGCCATCAGGTCGACGGTTCTGGGGCCAGGCTTTCCATTCCGATGGCCATCGTCAAGACGACAAAGGCGCACCGGCGGACAAGCGCAAGCTTAATGGCCTGGTGCTGGGGGTCTCGCACCCCATTAGCGACAGCTTGCATGCCAACGCCTACATCGGCATGCAAGACAGCCAGATGCGGCGGGACCGGGCCATGGCCACGGCACGGGTGTCCACGCTACATGCCGGTGCGGCCTTGGGCGGTAACTGGGCCGGCGCTGCGTGGGCGGTCGGCGCGGCCCATAGCTGGCACCGCATTCAAAACCATCGCAATCTTGCCGTGGCCGGCCTGCGCGATGCCCTGTCCAGCGGCTACCGCGGGCGGACCATGCAGGGGTTTGCTGAACTCGTGGCGCCCGTGCGCTGGATGGCATCAGCCTTGCAATCGCTAAGCGCCGAACCACAGCGATTGCTGGTTGAGCCCACGCTGGCACCGTTCGCTCGTGTGGCCTGCGTGCATGCCCAGTTGGGCGAGCACACCGAGGACGGTGGATCGGCAGCTCTGGCCATGCGCGCTGCGCGCAGTAGTGTGGTTTTCTCGAAAGTGGGCTTAAGGGCGAGCCATCCCGTACACATGCCAGGCGGCGAGGCCACCATCAAGGCCGAGCTGGCATGGCGGCATGCGGGCGGTGGCACCGACACGGTCTCACGCCAGGCCTTCCGAGATGGCATCACGCGACGAGAGTTCATTTCTTATGGTCATCCCGTGGCACGCCAGGCCTGGTCGCTGCAGCTGGGCCTGGATGCCACCTGGCATAAGCACCGGCGACTCATCGTCGGCTACGCCGGCCAATACGCCACCGGTCGTCAAGATCACGGCGCACGACTTACCTTGAACTGGGGCTTTTAAAGATGCCGGCCTTGCAATCAAGCATGCGCGATTGCAAGGCCGCCACCCGCTAACGCCGCAGGCCCAGGCGTGATCTGACCGCGAATGACAGGTTGTGCCAATTGCGGGCTGCGGCGTCCTTCAAGCTGTATGCCTCGCGCCGCAAGCTGTCGGCCAGACAGCGCCTGGAACCTGCGTCGGGAATATTGATGGAGGACTCAAAGTCGTCGTCCTGGGTAATGCAGACCGGATCCAGGCCGATGGCTTCTACCTTATGCTCGAAAAAGCGGTCCATGGTGTTGTCTACGGGGTAAAGCCACTCGACTGAATAGTCCAGCAGCAACTGCGCGGCGCGAGGTGTCAATAAATAGCCGGTGGTACCGGAAAAGCCCTTGGCGAACTTCTTGACGGCGAATGGCCCGATACGCTCGAGCACCCGACCGGCCTGCCGGCGCGCCTTGCGACTGGGCTGCAGCCATACAAGGCCGTAGCCATCGGCAAAACGCTCGGCTTGCTGATAAAACGCCATGAACTCGGGAAGCACGATGGCATCGTCCTCCAGCACAATGATGGCTTCTTCAAGCTTGACGCATCGCTCCCAAAGCAGGTAATGGCTGGCAAAGCAGCCCAGTTGCGACAAGCGCAAGGAGGCATCCGGACCGCGCCGCCGCGCACGCTTTCCGTCGTTGTACCTGCCAAACAGCGCGTGATCTGGCGATTTGGCGCCATGCACCGCGTCCACGATCTCATAGGACAAGTCCAGCGATTGAAGCTGCTGGTGCATGAACGCGCGTCGCTCGGCTGCCGTAGGCAGACTGATGATGAAGATGGGGGGTGATGGCATGGGAAACCGAAAGACCGGACTGCGCCATCATACGGCCGTGGGGGCCACGTCTTCAACCTTTCCGTTTGATAATCATCCACTTCGGCACGCGAAAGCGCACCAGGGCGCGGTACAGCAGCACGTAAGTCACGGCAAACAGCAAGGTAAAGCCGATCAGCACGGGCTCGTGGCGCCAGAACAGCAGGGCCGGCACGCCGGCAAGTGAGGAAAACACCCAAAGGAAAGGCGACGTCAGGGCATTGCGCTGAATTTTGCAGCGTTCCAGGCTGGGCTCCATGGCGTCCGCGTGTACCCAGCGCACGACGCGCTTGTAGATCAGCATATGCAGATGCACCCTGTCGGGCACCGTGGGCGAATGCCGTCGCAGCAGCGCCTTCCGATATATCGAAAACAAGGTCTCGAACACGGGATAGAAGCAAAGCAGCAAGGGAAACCAGGCGGACACTTCGGGATGGCGTCCCAGCAGCAAGATAGAGATTGCTCCCATCATGTAGCCGATAAAATACGCCCCGCCATCTCCCAGAAAGATCAGCCCGTTAGGGTAGTTCCAGACCAGGAAGCCGCAAATCGCGCCCACCATAGAGACGGCCATCACCAGCAGCAGGCGATCTCCGAGGTAATAACAAACATACGCAAAGCCGGCGAAAATCAACGCCGAAACAACCGCCGCCAGCCCGTTATAGCCGTCAATGATGTTGATGGCATTGGCTGCACCATTGATCGCTATCAAGGTGGCAGCAAACGATATGGCGGTAAAGCCAAGCAGCCAGTCGACACCGATAATATCCAGATGGGTAACCGGGGCGTCGAGCACGAAATACACCAGCACACCCGACACTGAAATCAAGGCCAGGCGCAGCCATGCGGATGCGCGCTTGGTGAAGTCCTCCAATAAGCCCGCCATGAGCGCCGGCAAGGAGCAAGCCCAAACCAGGAACAGCGGCATGGCAAGCGTCGGCTCGCGCACCGCCACCGTCAAGCAGCAAGCCAGAGCCCCAAGCGCGACGGCAATACCACCGACCCGCGGTACCGGCCATACGTGATATTTTTGCACCCCCTCCAAATCACTGTCAGCCGTATAGCGACTATGAAATCGCTTGTAGCGCACTAGCATGGCGGTAAGAATCAGCGAGACGAGAAAAGCGGTAAATAGATAGGCCATGCCGAAGACACAGGTGATCCAGAAAGTCTTGCAAACCGGCCTGGGCCGGGGCTGCGGCGATACAAAACCAGCAATTTGAGTTACCGCTTTTTTCCGCCGCTGCACAAGCATCCGACACAGCGTACGGGCCATCAATAGGACATCCAGCCAACAATGGATACAACACGTTTCGGCGCATTTCCGGCGCCGCGTTACTGTGATGACACTATGATTTTGCGTAGCCCCGCGCCGGCGCTTTGCAGCATACGGGCCGTGCGCAACGATGCCCCCGAGATGTTCGGTCACTACGGTTCCAAAGATGACGCTGTCCAGCGCGATGGTGTGGTAGCCATCATGCTGGGCACCTACAACGGCGAGCGCTTCCTGGCAGAGCAACTGGAGTCCATTAGCCGGCAGACGCACCGGCAGTGGGTGCTGTGGGCATCCGACGACGGCTCGACCGACAATACGTTGGACATCCTGCGCAGCTACCAACAGCGCTGGCCTGCTGGCCGCTTACAGATCCTGCTGAACGACGCGCTGGGTGCTACCCGCAACTTCATGTCGCTGGTACACAATCCTGACATCCAGGCCGATTACTACGCCTACTGCGATCAGGACGATATCTGGGAGTCTGACAAGCTGGAGCGCGCGCTTGATTGCCTGCGCAGCCACGCAGAGCTGGGCAGTCCGCGTACGCCGGCCCTGTATTGCAGTCGCACCCGCTACGTGGACGCCCGCAACCATGAACTGGGGTTCTCCCAGCGCTTTCGCCGAGCGCCCAGCTTCGCTAATGCACTGATGCAGAACATTGCCGGTGGCAACACCATGGTGTTCAACCACGCCGCCTGCTGCCTGCTTCGTAACGCCTGCCCCGGGGCCAGCGTGGTCATACACGACTGGTGGACCTATATCGTCATCAGCGGCTGCGGCGGGACAGTCATTTACGACTGCTACCCATCCGTGCGCTACCGTCAGCACGAAGACAACGTCATCGGGATGAATGCAAACTGGCCCGCGCGCCTGGTGCGCATACGTAAGCTGTTCCAGGGGCAGTTTCGCCAGTGGAATGAACAGAATCTGCGTGCGCTGGAGCCGGTGGAGCCCTGGCTTACGCCGCACAACCGGGATCTATTGGTGGTCTTTCGCCAGGCCCGTCAACGCTGGCTGCTGCCTCGCTTGGTGGGGCTGCTGCGTTCTGGCGTTTATAGGCAGACGCTGCTGGGCAATCTGGGCCTTGCTGTGGCCGGGGTTTTTCATAAGTTGTAAAGGCTTTTTCAATTTGGTGGACCCCCGATAAAGAAGCGCTGCACACGTTAGCGAAATCCTGTGTTCGCTTACAGAATCGGGGGCGGCATAAGGGTAGATTAAAAAAGTTGCAGGGCTCGCTTTAGGCCAAATGGCGGAAGAATTTACGTGCGGATACGGGCAAACTAAATGTTGCGGCGCTTCAGCCACGCAGCGCCCGCCGAGATAAGCGCCATCCTGCAATCCCAACAACAGAATCGGAAGATGAATGAAGCGCAAAGGCATCATCCTGGCAGGAGGATCGGGCAGCCGCCTGCACCCCGCCACCCTGGCCATCAGCAAACAACTGGTGCCGGTTTACGACAAACCCATGATCTATTACCCGCTGTGCACGCTCATGTTGGCCGGCATACGCGACATACTGGTTATATCCACTCCGCAAGACACGCCCCGATTCGAGCAGCTATTGGGCAACGGCACACAATGGGGCATGCAACTGTCGTATGCCGAGCAAGCTAAGCCGGAAGGTTTGGCACAGGCTTTCATCATAGGCGAACGCTTCATCGGCAACGACCACTCTGCCTTGGTATTAGGAGACAACATCTTCTACGGCCATGACCTGCACCAGCAACTGCGCAGAGCGGCCCGGCGAAGTACGGGGGCCACGGTATTCGCCTACCACGTAAACGACCCGGAGCGCTATGGCGTTGTGGAGTTCGACGACAACCACAAGGCCATATCCCTGGAAGAAAAACCAAAGAAGCCGAAGTCCAGCTATGCCGTAACCGGCCTTTATTTCTACGACAAACAAGTTGTCGATCTGGCTAAAAGCCTGAAGCCGTCCAAGCGTGGCGAACTGGAGATCACCGACATCAACCGCCTTTACCTTCAACAGGGGCAATTGAACGTTGAAATCATGGGGCGGGGCTACGCCTGGTTCGATGCCGGTACGCACGAAAGCCTGCTCGAGGCGGGCCAGTTCATCTCTACCCTGGAGAACCGTCAGGGGCTACGTGTGTCGTGCCCGGAAGAAATCGCTTTTCGCAACAAGTGGATAGACACGGCGCAGTTGGAAAAGCTGGCGCAGGCGCTGACCAAGAACGGCTACGGTCAGTATTTGCGCCGCATGCTGGATGACAAGGTGTTCTGATGAAAGCCACGCCCCTGTCCATACCAGACGTCTTCCTGCTGGAACCCAAGGTATTTGGTGACCGCCGCGGCAGCTTCTTCGAAAGCTACAACCATGCGCAGTTCGAAGAGGCCATCGGCAGCACCGTAGAGTTCGTGCAAGACAACCATTCCATGTCGGCTCAGAACGTGCTGCGCGGGCTGCATTATCAAATTCAACATCCGCAGGGAAAGCTGGTGCGCGTGGTAAGCGGCGAAGTCTTTGATGTAGCCGTGGACCTGCGCAAAAGCTCGCCCACTTTTGGACAGTGGGTGGGCGAAACGCTAAGCGCCGAGAACAAGAAGCAGCTATGGGTGCCTGTGGGTTTTGCCCACGGATTCATTGTTCTGTCCGAGATGGCGGAATTTCTGTACAAGACGACCGATTATTACTACCCCGAATACGAGCGCAGCGTAAGGTGGGACGACCCCGCTATCGGCATCAAATGGCCCAAGGCCGTCCAGCCAGTACTTTCAGAGAAAGACAAGAAAGCGGTGGCGTTGGCGGATGCCGAGGTGTTTGCCTGATGCAGGATTTTTCGGCATCTCCGCGCGAAATGGTCGCAAGCCTATGGCGAAACCGCAGCTTGATATACGCACTGGCAAGGCGGGAAGTGGTGGGCCGCTATCGCGGATCGGTGATGGGCATTCTGTGGTCCTTCTTCAACCCCGTACTGATGCTGATCGTGTACACCTTCGTGTTCAGCGAAGTGTTCCAGGCACGTTGGGGAGCCGGAGGCGGCTCCAAGACCGAGTTCGCCCTCATACTATTCTCGGGGCTTATTGTTTTCAATCTGTTTGCCGAGTGCTTCAATCGCGCTCCCAGCCTTATTCTAGCCAATACGAACTACGTCAAGAAAGTGATTTTCCCCTTGGAGATCCTACCGTGGGTGGCCTTGGGATCGGCATTATTCCACGCACTGATCAGCCTGATTGTTTGGCTGTTGGCGTATGGAATTCTGTACGGCATGCCACATCTCACGGTGCTCTGGCTGCCGATCTCTTGTGTCCCACTTTTGCTTTTTGTCATGGCGATCACATGGGCCCTTGCGTCTCTAGGGGTCTATCTGCGCGATGTTTCTCAGTTTGTCAACATCATGACTACGGTTCTATTGTTCTTGTCCCCTATTTTCTATCCCATTACCGCACTGCCAGAAAAGTACCGCCCAGCTTTACAACTCAACCCGCTCACGCCCGCTATTGAGCAAATCCGGGGGATCTTGTTCTGGGGGCATAGTCCTGACCTCCTGAGTACCGCAGGCTACGGTCTGGTCGCCGCTCTTTTGGCGTGGCTGGGGTTCGCCTGGTTTCAGAAAACGAGAAAGGGGTTTGCAGATGTCCTCTGAACTCGCCATAAGCGCAAATCAGCTTAGCAAGTGCTATCACATATACGACAACCCTAAGGATCGCTTAAAGCAGTTTCTTCTGCCTCGCCTGTCTAGAATCATTGGACGCCAGCCTCCGAATTACGTACGCGAATTCTGGGCGCTGCGGAACATTTCCTTCGAGATCGAAAGAGGCGAGACAGTCGGCATCATCGGCCGAAATGGCAGCGGAAAATCAACCTTACTTCAATTGATTTGCGGCACGCTTAACCCTACGGAGGGGCATTGCCAAGTCACAGGGCGGGTTGCCGCATTGCTGGAGCTCGGCTCAGGGTTCAACCCTGAGTTTACTGGACGCGAGAATGTGTACATGAACGCCTCCGTCCTCGGACTCACGCAAAGTGAAATCGACGAGCGCTACGATGCCATTGCTGGATTCGCTGACATCGGATCTTTCATCGAGCAACCCGTCAAGACGTACTCCAGCGGGATGTATGTTCGCCTGGCTTTTGCCGTGATCGCGCATGTCGACGCGGATGTACTCGTAATCGACGAAGCATTGGCGGTTGGCGATGCCATCTTTACACAGAAATGCATGCGCTTTATTCGACAGTTTCGGGAGAGCGGCACGCTGGTGTTTGTAAGCCACGATATTGCTTCGGTTCAAAACCTATGCAGGCGGGCTATATGGCTGGATAACGGAGAAGCCCGGCTACAAGGCGATTCCAAAGCAGTAGCGAAGGCTTACCTACAGTACACATTTCAAGAAATCACTGGCAACGAGGTGAAGCTTAAATCCATATCGAAGAATGCCGAACCGCTGCTCGATCCAGAGTTCGAACCTCTGTTGGACTATCAGTCCGAGGCCACTGTGGTGGAAAACCTAGAGCGCGCCGACGGATGGAGTACCGGAGCAGCGGAACTGATTGCCGTTCGGGTAGCCCACGCTGATGGCGGCGACGAGGCTGTTTTCCATGGAGGCGATCGCGTCGAGTTGACGATTACAGCACGTGCCATTGAACCCCTATCACAGCCCATCTTGGGCTTCCTCGTGAAAGACCGGCTAGGCCAAGATCTGTTTGGTGAGAACACCCTTCCCTTCACGGATACACAGCCCACACCTGCCGATGCCGGGCAAGAAATCACGGCGGCATTTGTCTTTCGGCTGCCTATGCTGCCTAACGGTCAGTACGTCGTCATGGCGTCTATTGCCGATGGGAACCTGCATAGCAATGTTCAACATCACTGGCTGCATGATGCAGCCATCATCACCGTTTCCTCCGCCCGCATCCGCTGGGGGTTGGTGGGCGTTCCGTTCGAGAAGGTATCACTAATATGCGGATAAATGCGCTTAGGAATCTCTACGAGCAGCACGAGGGCAAGGTCAGCGACAAGTGGGCGCTCTACCTATCTGAGTATGACGCGCTGTTTCAGAGCTATCGCGACAAAGAGCTGGCAATACTCGAGATCGGTATCCAGAATGGCGGATCACTAGAAATTTACGCAAAGTACTTTCCGACAGCTACGCGTATCGTGGGCTGCGACATCGACCAGGCTTGTCGCACGCTAACATTTGAGGACCCTCGTATTGCAGTAGTGGTCGGAGACGCTAACTCAGTCGAAGCAGAACAGGAAATACTGAGCCTGGCACCTGAGTATGACCTGATTATTGACGACGGTTCGCATAGATCTGGGGATATCGTACGGTCATACTCACGCTACTTTCGCCACCTTAAGCCGGGCGGTCACTATATCGTGGAGGATCTCCACTGTAGCTACTGGAGCGAGTTCGAGGGAGGCCTCTTCTATCCATATAGTTCGATGTCCTTTTTCAAGCGACTAAGTGACGTGCTTAGCCACGAGCACTGGGGTGTCGATTACAGCAGACGAGAGCTGCTTGCGGCCTTCTCTCGTCAGTATCAAGCAGACTTCTGTGAAGATGACCTTGCACAAGTGCATTCGGTTCAGTTCGTTAACTCCTTGTGCATCATCGAGAAATTGCCGGCCCAACACAACCATTTAGGGCCGCAAACGATTGCAGGCGTTCTCGAACCCGTATACCAAGGTCGAAAACTCTTGAATGGCCAACTAAATGTCGCTGCACCACAAGCCGAGCATTTCGCGATGTATCTCGGTCCAGTCGAGGAAGTCGCTGCAGAGCAGCGCAGACAGCTTTCAACGCTTAACGAAACGCTGATCATCCACCGCCAGGAGAACGAAGGCCTACGCACCCAGCTTCGCTGCTACCAGCAAGAAATATCAGAACTGCGCGGTGAACTGGCGAAAAATCTAGAGCAGCTCACCGCACTGGAGGCATCAAACGAATCGCAGAGGCTAGCTGAAGAGGCAGCACGTGCACGCTTGCATGAACGAGACTTGCAACTGGATCAGGTTCTGAACTCGCGCATATGGAGAGCGACGCGTCCGCTAAGGGCGACAGCCGACGTCTTGAAACTGGCGCCCCACAGTTACTCCACAATGCAACGCGGGCTCCGTACCGGTCGCAGCATGGTAGCAACCTTTGGCGCTCGAACGTTGACAAAAAAACTGTTCGCGATACTACGCACGGAAGGTCTAAGCGGCGCCCTGCGCCGTGGCGCCATGTACTATCGGCGCCAGCAGTTGGCCGAAAGCGTGGAAACCACCGAGGGAGACCTGAAGGTCGATATCGACTACCTTGCATTCAGCGCATGGCGTCAGCGACAGCACAACCGTCCCAGCATATGCAACTTTTCCAACGCGCGGAACGATATCAATGCCCGTCTCTATACGAATCTGGGATCGTATCCCACCATTTCCATACTTACGCCGGTGTACAACGCAGATCCGGTCCACCTGCAAGCCGCAGTCAACAGCGTGCTGTCGCAAAGCTACCAGAACTGGGAACTTATACTAGTCGATGACCATTCAACGCGCACTGGCACACAAGCTGTGCTGCGCGATATCAAAGGCCTTGATGAGCGCATCATCGTCATAACGCGGACCGATAACGGCAATATATCAAAGGCATCGAACGACGGTCTGCAACGCGCAACCGGAGAATTCGTCGCCCTGCTCGATCACGATGACCTACTCGCACCGAACGCCCTTTTGGAAGTAGCGCGGGCGATCAAGTTATGGCCGGAAGTGGACTTCCTTTATACGGATGAAGACAAACTCTCCGAAACGGGTCAACACCATTCCGCTTACTACAAGCCCGATTGGTCTCCAAGCTTGCTGTTGAGTACGATGTACACCAGCCATTTATCTGTATATCGCCGCACGCTGGTGCATAAGGTTGGCGGTTTCCGGTCTGCCTTCGACGGTACACAAGACTACGACCTGGCATTGCGGATAACTGAGCAGACGTCCAATATCTGCCATATTCCTCTCATCCTGTACCACTGGCGGGAAAGCGCTAACTCTACCGCCCAAAGCCTTGGCAACAAGAAGGACGTTATCGGAGTACAGCAACGGGCGCTCGCAGATGCGCTCGGGCGACGCGGCACCCCCGGAGAAGTTGTCCCGCACCCATATGCCGGCAACTGGAACGTGCACTACAGAAACGACTCATTGCCCTTGATTTCGATCGTCATTCCGTCCGCTACACGGCAAGCCAGCATTCGGGGCAAACAAGTCAACCTGGCGACGAACTGCGTCGACAACATCCTCACTAGGACAGACTACCCAAACGTTGAAATCGTCGTGGTGCATAACAATGACATCCCGCAAGATGTCGCCAGTGCGCTTGAAGCGATCGAACAAGTAACTCTTGTCGAATACCATGAGGCCGAACTCAATCTTGCCCGCAAGATCAATATAGGCGTGGATCATGCCAGCGGCGACTATCTGGTGATCTTGAACGACGATATCGAGATAATCTCCCCAAAGTGGTTGGACCGGATGCTGGGCAATTTCGCCGAGGCGGGCGTAGGGGTGGTCGGCGCCAAGCTGTTCTTTGAAAATGGCTCGATCCAACATGCCGGAGTGGTCTGGATGGATACCGGCCCATCGCATGCCTACATCACAATGCCGGCCGACGAGCCTGGGGCGCATCTGACGGCAATATTGAGACGCGATGTCTTGGCCGTTACCGGGGCCTGCATGATGGTTCCGAGAGCTCTGCATGCGAAGCTTGGCGGATATGACGAGACATTTCCGCTGAACTATAACGACATCGATTATTGTCTCCGAGCCAGGGACATGGGATATCGCATCATTGTCGATAACGATGTCCACTTGCATCACTTCGAATCCATAAGCAAAACCGGCACTTATGCGCGTGAATTGAACCAGCTATATAGCCGCTGGCAGCGCGTTGATGACCCGTTCTATAACATTAATTATGATCGATCATTACCCTTTTTCAACCATCGTCACGCCACAGCGGGTGCGCCTGAAAGCTACGAAAGTTGGCTCGAACGCCACGTCCTGAAAAGCGTGCCGCGAAGACCGGCGGATCACGACGGGACGGCTTCTAGAACACTCCGATTCTCGCTCTTGACGGCCGTGCACAACACCCCTTCGCGCTTTCTTCACGAGTTATCCGACACGGTATTCAATCAGACGTATCAGAACTTTGAATGGATACTCGTCGAAAACGCATCGCAGAACGCGGACACGCTGGAGGCGGTACAAGCGATTGCTGCCAGATCGAGCAAAGTTCGCGTTTTTCGACAAGCCGAAAACCTTGGCATTATTGGAGGTCTGCGAGCTGCGGCAGAGCATGCTGTGGGCGACTATATGTGTCCGCTGGACCACGATGACTTATTAACTTGCAACGCACTCGACCAGTTTAGCGCTGCCCTTGATCGCGATCCGACAGCTCTGATCCTTTACACCGACGAGGATAAATGCGATGAGCAAGGGAACCGTTTCGCGCCTTTTCTCAAGCCCGACTTCGATCACGTCTATTTTTCAAGTTGCTGCTATATCGCACATTTTTGCTGTATCCAGCGCGCGAAGGCGATGGAGCTGCAATGCTACTCGGACGTCAGTGCGAACGGGTGTCATGACTTTGACACCTTCTATAGATTTCTTCACGCCGGCGTCAGCCCTGTTCATGTTCCGTCTGTGACATATTCCTGGCGTATGCACGGTGCGTCCACTGCCACGGGTGACCCCTCCGTAAAACCGTATACCCAGACTTCTCAGCGCGCGGTTCTGGAACGCCACTTGGCGTTCGTTGGCAAGGACAAAGACTACGGGGTTCAGTTCAATCGGCATCACGGATCCTGGAAGCTGAATAGAAAATCGCCATGGGAAAATTCAGTGGCGACTGTCCAGCGGCAGGGCCAAGGCTGGATAGTTCACAGCTACAACCCTAAGGGGCTCGAGTATGCGCAAGGTATGGCGATGGAGTTCTCGTTCCTGAAGGAAGCCCTATTACATGGCGCTACCCATCATCCAACGCTGCTCTTTAAAGCTCCCGATTTGGAGTGCAGCCCCGGCTGGATAGAAAGTGCGGCTGTGCTACTGGACTTCTTTGAAGATGCCGCAATGGTAGGTGGCCGCATATGCTCGGGTAATACTATTGCTTGCGCTGGTCTATATGCTGGCTATCGCAACGCACAGGCCTCCCCGTACGCCGGCCTGCATCGGAACGATATCGGCTACTACGGACTTTTAGCCAATCCGCATAGAGTCGATGCCTTGTCTCCCTTGCTATGGGGTTGCAAAAGCAATTACCTGCTGGACTTCCTGCAGCCTCTGCCCGACGAGGTCGAAATACCCGATCTACTTGGCGCGCTTTACGAAGAAGTGCATGAGCGACGGAAGTACGTCATGTACTCGCCCGACATTGTGGCAACCATGTCGGCGAATGCGGAAGCAGCCGGAAGCGGAAGACCCTTTACGCCCAACGCCGACTTCTTGCAGACCCATCCACACTTTTATAACCGCCAGCTCTCGGCGACCGAAGCATTTGCGCTCGGCTAACACGTTCAAGAACCGGCACGACCACCGTTAAACGCACACCAGGAACCCATTATGAAAGCCGTCATTCTAGCGGGCGGATTAGGCACCCGCATCAGCGAAGAATCACATCTTCGGCCCAAACCGATGATAGAAATTGGCGGCAAGCCAATACTTTGGCACATTATGAAGATGTACTCGTATCACGGCATTGACGACTTTGTGATCTGCCTGGGATACAAGGGCTACATGATTAAGGAGTACTTCTCGAACTACTTCCTGCACATGTCGGATGTGACGATAAGCATGCAAGAAAATCGAATGGATATCCATCAAAAGCATGCCGAACCGTGGAAAGTGACCTTGGTAGATACCGGCGAGAACACCATGACGGGTGGCCGGCTAAAACGCGTGGCCCACTACCTGGGCGACGATACCTTCTGCTTCACCTATGGCGACGGCGTGGCCGACATCAATATTTCTGAGCTGCTCCGTCACCACAAGGCCGCAGGGAAATATGCGACGGTTACCGCCATACAACCTCCCGGGCGTTACGGCGCGCTGCACATTGATGGCAACACAGTGGATAGCTTCCAGGAAAAGCCGGCCGGCGACGGTGCGTGGATCAACGGCGGCTTCTTCGTGTTGGAGCCCAACGTTATGGACTACATCGACGGAGACGATACGGTCTGGGAACAGCAACCGCTACAAAAACTGGCTAGCGACGGGCAATTATCGGCCTATCAGCATGATGGATATTGGCAAGCCATGGATACCTTGCGCGAGAAAAACATACTGGAGAACCTGTGGTCCTCTGGGAAGGCCCCATGGAAGACGTGGTCATGATGTTTTCGAATGCATACAACAATCGCAAGGTGCTGCTGACCGGTCACACCGGCTTCAAAGGTAGCTGGCTCGCGTTGTGGCTACGTAATCTGGGCGCCGAGGTTATTGGCCTATCTCTGCCGGCCGAGTCATCACCGAACCACTGGGAACTACTGAACCTCGACATGGATTGTGTGGAGGTCGACATCCGCGATGAGGTGGCGGTTCGGCAGCAGCTTCATCGTGTCCAGCCCGACGTCGTCTTTCATCTGGCCGCGCAATCGCTCGTTCATCGCTCTTACCGCGAGCCGTTAAACACTTGGGCCACTAACGTGATGGGGACAGCAAACGTGCTGGACGCCTGCCGACACGCCGAATCCGTCAAAGGCATCGTGGTCGTGACAACCGATAAGTGCTACGAGAACAAGGAATGGGTCTGGGGCTATCGCGAGATCGACCCACTGGGCGGCTACGATCCTTATAGTGCGTCCAAGGCGGGCAGCGAGCTGGTGACGGCCAGTTACCGGCGGGCCTTCTTCGGCGGCCCTGAAGCCCCGTTGCTGGCGAGCGCGCGAGCTGGCAACGTAATCGGCGGCGGCGACTGGTCGGAAGATCGCCTCATACCGGATCTGGCCCGGTGTCTCGTTGCGGGGACACAGTTGGAGGTTCGTTCACCGGCAGCGACACGCCCATGGCAGCACGTGCTGGACTGCCTGTCGGGCTATCTCATGTTGGGTGAGCGCTTGCTTGCGGGACAGCATCGTTGTGCAGAGGCATGGAACTTCGGCCCGGACCGTGAGAGCAACCAACCCGTCGCCCAAGTCTTGGCCGCACTGCAAGCAAGCTGGCCCGCCGTCAATTGGCGCTGCGCCGATGCAGCCGGTCCCCATGAAGCCCAGCTGCTACACCTGGACAGCAGCAAGGCTCGTCAATCGCTTGGCTGGCGGCCAGTGTGGACGTTCGCGGAATCGATTGCGGCAACAGCGCAGTGGTACCGGAGCTGGATCGCAAGCGGTGAAGTGATCAGCCAATCACAGCTGCAGCAGTACATCGACACTGCAACGGAGCGCGGTGTGCTGTGGACTTCAAGGAACACGTAATGCTTTTGGAAAAGACCAAGATCCCGGGCGCCTGGATCATCAGGTCCAAGGCGTTCGAAGATGAACGAGGTATATTCGCCCGGCTTTTTTGCAGCCACGAACTTCGCGATGTGATTGGTTCACGGAACATCGTACAGATCAATCAGTCCATCACGCGCAGCATTGGCGCCGTCAGGGGGCTGCATTATCAGCGGCCACCCCACGCAGAAATTAAAATAGTGCGTTGCCTGAGGGGTAGAGTCTTCGACGTGGCCGTAGACCTGCGCGCCGACTCACCCACGTTCCGAGAGTGGACCGCCGTAGAGCTACACGATGGAGATCAGACGGCTTTTCTTATACCCGAGGGCTGCGCCCATGGCTTCCAAGTGCTAGAGCGAGACAGCGAACTACTGTATTTGCACACCACAGCCTACGCACCCGAAGCGGAAGCCGCCGTTCGCTTCGACGATCCCGCCATTGGTATCAAGTGGCCCATGGCCGCTGGCGATCTGTCGCCCCGAGACCAGAGCCATCCCTATTTGCTGAACACATTCGAAGGAATTCGTCTATGAGATGCCGCCACTGCCAAGCTGGCCTGAACCATGTCTTTCTGGACCTGGGTTACGCGCCCCCCTCGAATGCCTATCTCTCTGAAGCTGAACTTCACGCACCAGAGGTCACCTTTCCCTTGAAACTCTATGTTTGCGACCAATGCTGGTTAGTGCAGACTATCGATTACTCCCGCGCCGATGAGCTGTTCGCGCACGACTATGCCTACTTCTCGTCGACTTCACAGAGTTGGCTACAGCATGCGGCCGATTATGCCGACATGATCAGCAAGCGCTTGAGTCTGTCGCAACGCAGCTTCGTTATCGAGGTCGCATCGAATGACGGCTATTTGCTGAAGAACTTTCTGTCTGCCGGCGTTCCATGCCTGGGCATCGAGCCAACTTCCAGCACAGCCGTGGCCGCCCAAGAGCTCGGAATACCTGTCATGCAGGAGTTTTTCGGTGCTCAAACAGCACGCCACTTGCTGCAGGAGGGAAAACAAGCTGATTTGATTTGCGGGAACAATGTTTACGCACATGTTCCCGACATCAATGACTTCACCGAAGGGCTGGAGATCGCGCTAAAGGAGGGGGGCACGATCACACTGGAGTTTCCTCATTTGATGCGTCTGATCCAGCATACCCAATTCGACACGGTCTACCACGAACACTTTTCGTACTTGTCGCTGACCTCCGCTACATCAATCTTCTCGAAGGCCGGTCTGCGTATTTACGATGTGCAGGAGCTACCCACTCATGGGGGCAGTCTGCGCTTATTCGGGTGTCGCGAGGCGGACCCGCGTCCGACAGAACCAGCCGTTTCGGAAATGCTTAAAAGAGAGGAAGATTTCGGCCTGCTGGATCTGCGCCTCTACAAGGATTTCCAGGGTAAGGCAAATACTGTAAAGAACAACTTCCTGGCATTTTTGCTCGAACAGAAAGAGCTCGGGAAATCAGTGGCAGCGTACGGTGCGGCGGCCAAAGGGAACACCCTGATCAACTATGCCGGACTGAAGACGGACATCATCGATTTTGTATGCGACGCCGCTCCGTCCAAGCAAGGAAAATTTTTGCCAGGAAGTCATATTCCCATCCTGCCACCTGATCAGCTCGCTGCCAGGCAGCCGGACTGGGTTGTTATTCTTCCCTGGAATCTCTCTGAAGAAATCATCAAGCAACATGGAAACGCCGTCACATCGTGGGGAGGGCAGTTTGCCGTCGCTGTCCCGAAAATGGCGATCCTCGCATGAACATCATGGTTACCGGGGCCTCGGGCTTCGTGGGACGACATGTGGTGGCGGCCTTGCTGTTGCGTGGGCATTCCGTAATTGTGGTCACGAGGCATCTCGAGAGTCTTCAACAGCTCGCTTGGCAAGAGCAAGTTGGCATCGTCGTATGCGATCTGCATAAAGACTACAGTGCCGTACTGCCTCGCCTCGCGGAAGTCGAGGCGCTCATACATCTAGCATGGCCCGGGCTTCCAAACTACCGCAACTACGCACATGTGAGCGAGAACCTTCCGGCTGACATCCTCTTTCTACATGAGGCGGCCCAGGCTGGACTCCGGCATCTGGTGGTAGCAGGCACATGCCTCGAATACGGCATACAGTACGGCCCCTTGGATGAGAACATGCCGACCTTTCCTACGACTCCTTACGGATTTTCGAAGGATACTCTAAGAAAATCATTGCAGCTATTGCAAGGCAAGCATCCATTTATTCTGCAATGGATACGCCTGTTTTATATGTACGGCGAGGGACAGAACCCCAACAGTCTGCTCGCCCAGCTGGACAGATCTATTGCAAATAAAAACCCCGTCTTTAATATGTCGCCCGGCGATCAACTACGTGACTATATGCCTGTTGAACAGGTGGCAGAAACATTCGCCGATGCTCTGGAGCATCCCACGGTGCAAGGGGTTATTAACTGCTGCAGCGGCAAGCCGATTTCCGTGCGCGAAATGGTCGAACAACGCTGTCGTGAGCTAGGCAGCGGCATCAAGCTGAACAGAGGCCATTATTCCTACCCGGACTATGAATCGCTTGCCTTTTGGGGAGTGCCTGGCAAACTGAAGTTGCTGCGGCAGGGGCTAGACAAGCTCTGAAGCGTTCAATCGCGTCGCCGCTTAGTGCTTCGAAGCCTCCCGCCCCTCTGCAAATACATGAGCTGCCGGCCTCGCGCACCGGCAGCAGGCCTTACTGAATCTCTACACCCGCCGTCTCAACCACCATGCGCCATTTCTTGGTTTCGGCCTCGATATAGTCCTGCAACTGAGCAGGCGTGGTCCCCTTGATGGTGATCGCCTTCGCCTCCAACTTGGCCGCGGTGTCTGGGTCTTTCAGTACCGTCAATAGGGCATCGCTAAGGATGGCCAAGCGGTCTTCGGGAATACCGGCCGGGCCCATTACGCTTACCCATGCATCCACGTTCATCCCTTCAATGCCCAATTCTTCTGCGGTCGGGACATCAGGCAGCTCTTTGATTCGGTCGGTGCTGGTGATGGCCAGCGCCCTGATCTTGCCCGATTGAACCAGCCCCAATGCAGCCGGCAGGTTGTCAAACGCGATGTCCACATGGCCGCCCATCAAGGCGGTCAGGGCCGGAGCGCTGCCACTGTATGGCACATGCAGCAGGTCTGCGCCGGACAGCATCTTGAAGTACTCGCCCGTCATGTGGGGCGACGTGCCCGCGCCGGGTGTGGAGAATGTCATGGACTCATTCTTTGCATGCGCCACGAGGCCTTTCAAGTCTTTGTACTGCGAATCGCCCCCGACAAGAATCAAGTTGGTGTAGAAACCCACCTGTCCGATCATGGTGAAATCTTTGATGGGATCGAAGCCAGGATTCTTGCGCAACATGGGGTTGATCACGTTGGTGGCGACCGTGCCCAGGAAAATGGTGTATCCATCGGGCTTGGCATTGGCCACCCCTGAGGCCGCAACGATACCGCCTGCCCCGGCCTTGTTTTCGACAACGACGGTCTGCTTCAGTTGCTTGCTTAAGCCCTCGGCCAGGATACGCGTCACGATGTCGGTCGAACCGCCCGGCGGGAAGCCGACAACAAAACGTATGGGTTGCGCGGGGTATGCGGACTGCGCCGCAGCTACTCCAGTTACACCAACCGCTACCATGCAGGCTACACCTGCCAGAATCTTCTTCAGTTTCATATTCAGTTCTCCACCTTGATATCTGATGCAATCAGCCTTTCGACGATTTGCCGTTTGTTTATCTTTCCCAGCTCATTCTTGGGAAAGTGATCCAAAAAATGTATGCCTTTAGGCGTGCGGACCGAGCCCAAATGCTGTTTGCCAAAAGCGATAAGCCTTGCCGCGTCCGCTTCCTCTGCCGAAGTCAACACAACCGCTATCTCTACGCGCTCGCCCCACAGCTCATCCGGTACGCCAAACACCAGGCATTCGGCGACCGCGTCGTGGCGCGAATAGACGGCTTCCACATCCGACGGATGGACGTTGAAGCCACCGGTAATAATCACGTCTTTCGAGCGGCCCTTAATGAACACGAAGCCGCGTTCATCCACGTAGCCGATATCGCCCGTACGGAACCAACCGTCCTTGATAACTGCGGCGGTCTGCTCCGGCATCCCCAAGTAGCCGCTCATCAGAAGATCGCCGCCTATCACGAGCTCTCCCTGCTCGCCCGGCATCAGACTGATCTGGCCATCGTCTTTCAGGACGGCGACACTGGCCAAGGGGCCGATGCGGCCCGCGCTGCCACGATTCTCGGGCAACGATCCTTCGGCTCCGGCCATCGCCGCCGCAGCAACGGGCGCTTCAGTAAGACCATAAGTGGCACCCACCACCGGGCCGAACTCGGCGATCGTGTCTTCGATAAGAGCCATTGGACAAGGGGCGCCCCCATACAACAGGTTGCGCAAACTTGAGAACCTTAAGGCCCGGCGCTTTTGCACCTCCAGCAGCTTGTAGAGGAGCGTGGGCGGCAGCCAGGTAGACGTTGCCGCGTGCCTATGCAGGGTGGCGTGCAGGTTCTCGGCAGTTGGCTTCTGCAGCAAGACCAGGCAACCGCCCTGCCCCAACACCGGCAACACGAAGGTGCCCGCCCCATGGGTCATGGGCGGAGCCACCACAAAACGCTCTTCTTCATTAAACCCGTACACCATCATCAACGATGCCACCATGGTGTTAATGCAGCGAAACGACTGCAACACCGCCTTGGGCACCCCTGAAGAGCCTCCCGTGAACTTGATGGCAACGGTTTCGGCCAGATCTACCAGCGGACGCTCCAGGCGTGCGCCCGCGTGCCGGTCAAGCAAGGACTGCACGCTGGCGCTTCCAAAGCCGGGCGCGACGGCGACACGCGGTCCGCCGTAGGACACCAGCAGTTCCTCGTACACCGGATCAAACAACACGACATCCGGTTGTGCACTGTCCAGTTGCCGCGCAATGTCCGCTTGAACGGAAGGCGTCAACGGCACAATAACCCCCGAGCATGCATAGGTGGCCAGTATGCCCAGCAGCATATCAATGGAGTTGCCAGCCAGTATGGCCACCACGGGTCGCGGCTTGGCGCTTAAGGCGCGGAGACCGGCTGCCAGCGCATAGGTTTGTTGCAGTAGCTGATGGTGGGTAAGGCTGCTGCCCGACTCAGCGTCGATTACGGCGCAACGAGTAGGGTGCAACCTGGCGCCACGCAGGAAGAAGTCGATGGGCTGCATATCAGTCGCGCTCGTTGCTCAAGACCGTTACCACGGCGACCGCGTCTTCATGTTTTAGAAAGCCCCCGCCGTTCTCAGCCACGGCAATGCGGGCGCCCGCTACTTGCCGCGCACCTGCCTCGTGACGCAATTGCGTCACGAGTTCGTGGATCTGGATGAGACCCGTAGCGGCAATAGGGTGTCCCTTGGACACCAGGCCACCGGAAACATTCACTGGTGTACGACCACCCAGGCTGGTCTCGCCCGTCTCGGTGTAGCGTCCCCCTTCTCCTCGTGCGCATAGGCCAAGATTTTCTATCTGCAGAATCTCAGCGAAACTGGAGGCATCGTGAACTTCGACCACATCGATTTGGTCGGGCCCGATATCGGCCATCTTGTAGGCCCGCTGGGCGGCTAGACGCACACAGTGCCTATCCATATCAAGGCTATCGCGATGGACAGTGCTGCTGGCACCCAAGCCGCGGATGCGTATGGCTCGCTCACGCTGGCCGTCGGCCAGTTGGCGGCCACTGGTTAGCACTACTGCGCTCGCCCCGTCGCATATTGGTGCGCACATGGCCCGCGTCAGCGGCCACGCGATTTCGGGGCTGTCCAATACATCTTGCACCGACATGTCGACCTGGTACTGCGCCAGGGGGTTCATTGTTGAATGCCTGTGGTTCTTGGCTGCTGCATAGGCAAACTGGGCTTGCGTCGTGCCGTGGGCGCGCATGTGCTGACGCGCCATCGCAGCGTAGATGTCCATGAAGAAGCTTTGCTGCTGCCAGGCACCCGGCGAGTTCAAGCGCCGCTTGATCTCAGGGTCTGTTTCGGCTGCGCATATGGCGTCCCACGTCGTTTTTAGCAGGTGAACGTCGGTGCCGCCAAAGAATGCCGTCATCATTTCGGCTTTCTTTTCCGGATAGAACATTTTCTCGGCACCCACGACCAGCACGCTATCGAACATGCCCGATTCCACCGCCATATAGGCGTTGAACAGCCCCGAACTGCTGCTCGCGCAGGCGTTTTCTATATTGAATATCGGTATGCCGCTAAAGCCCATGGCATGCAGTGCGCATTGGCCCCGTATGGAGTTCTGACCTTCCATCTGGCCCTGGCGGACGTTGGAGAACCATGCCGCCTGCACCTCATCCTGCTCTTTGCCGCTATCTGCCAGCGCGGCACGCACGGCCTGCTCGGTCAGTTGCTTTACTGACAGCTCGGGGCGTCTGCCCAGAGGGGTGTGGCCGATTCCGGTGATAAAAACGCTCATATATCCAACATCCGCTGTATGAAATCTTGAGCGTTCATTCTGGGACCTATCGGCCTGGAGGGTAACCCTGACATTCCCCTGCGCCGTGAGGTAAAGTTCCAACATACGAAACTTTACTGCGGAGCGCACCAACATGACACGCATGGCGAACCAGCAACCCACCAGCGTGCAAAAGGCCTTGAGCATCCTCAAGGCGATCGAGCTGCATCACGAAAGTGGCCTACGCCTTACCGACCTGTGCCGCCTGCTGCAGCTGGAAAAGCCCACCGCACTGCGGCTGGCTGGGCAGTTGATCCAAGAGCAGCTTGTTATTCGCCACCCGGCTTCCAAGAAGTACTACCTGGGTCCCTACTGCCAGCAATTGGGCGAAACATTGGCAGCACATTCAGCGCTCTCGCGGCAATATGTCCCATTGCTTAAGCGCATCTCGGCCCGCACGGAAGACGCTTCCTTTCTGGTCGTCCTCCAGGATCTAGACACCTTGTGCATAGCGCGCGAAGTCGGCACCTTCCCGATACAAGCCCTTTCGATACCGGTAGGCAATCGTCAACCGATCGGCGTGGGCGCGGGCGGACTGGCCATGCTGGCCTCGTTGGATCATCCAACCTGCGAACACTACCTCGAGTCGAACCGCAAGCGCTTCCTTAAGTACAAATCTTTGAAACTGACCGACTTGCGAATGCGTATCGACAAAGCCAGAAAGAAGGGCTATGCCGTAATCGGTAGCCACGCCGTCAATCGAGTGATTGGTGTGGGGGTAACGCTATGCGACAAGGAAGAAAACATCGTTGGCGGCATCAGCGTTGCCAGCCTCGACAACCGGATGACGGCCAAACGCCAAGAAGCGGTTGCGGCGGCAATCCGGGAAGAGATGACGATGTTTTTGGATAAGGGCTAGGCGGAGTACCATCAGCAACGACTTTGCAGTATCAACCACCACACATCAGGACTTCCATGCAGTCATATTCGATCGAGTCAGCAAATGGGCAAGCCAAACTTCACCTGCAGGACATCGGGCGGCCGGTCCCCGGCCCCGGCCAAGTCTTGGTGCGCCTGCATGCCGCAGGCCTGAATCGCGGCGAACTGATCGCAGCGCATGCGTCCACCGGGGCCGCGTCGCGCCCGAAGCCGCTAGGTAGCGAGGGCGCAGGCGAAGTCATTGAGCTCGCCGCCGACGTCAGCAATGTAAAAATGGGCGACCGGGTCATGGGCAGATGCTACGGCGCCTTTGCCGAATACGCGTTAATGGATGCCGCGGAAGCCATGCTGATTCCTGACGGCCTTTCCTGGCAGGAAGCCGCAGCGATTCCGCTTGCCTACCTGGTGGCTTACGACATGCTGGTAGTACAAGGAAAACTGCAGGCCGACGAATGGCTATTGATAACCGGTGCCTCGTCGGGCGTTGGCGTTGCTTGCCTGCAACTGGCCAAGGCCTTGAAGGCACGCGTGGCCGGCACATCGGGCTCCGCCGAAAAGCTGGCGCGGCTGCAAGCACTCGGCCTGGATGTCGGCATACAGACGCGCAGTCCTGACTTTTGCGACGCCGTCATGCAAGCCACGCAAGATAAAGGCGCCGACCTGGTCGTTAACAATGTTGGCGGCTCGGTATTCGATGAATGCATGCGGTCCATGGCCTACGAGGGCCGATTCGCCACCGTCGGCTATCTGGACGGTCAACTGAGCAGCAACATAGACATCGGCCTGCTGCACGCCAAACGACTGGTGCTTTTTGGTGTATCGAACAAGCTGCGCAGCGCGGCAGAGCGAGCCGCACTGGTTCAGCGCTTTACCGCCGACATCCTGCCGCTGTTCGCCGGCGGCAAGCTGCGACCCGTTATCGACCGCACTTACCCCTTCCAGGAGTTGCCCGCCGCCATCGCCCATATGGAATCCGACCACCATCTGGGCAAGATTGTGGTCGGTTAACCGTACATCATCTCTGGTAGCACCAGCACAATCTTGGGAAAGAGCACCACCAGGACCACCGCCACGATCAGCAGTGCAAAGAAGGGAAATGCCGCCTTGGAAATAAAGACAATATCGCGCCCCGTCATGCCTTGCAGCACGAACAGGTTAAGGCCCACAGGCGGCGTTAATTGCCCCATTTCGACAACCAACACCAGATAAATACCGAACCAGATTGGATCTATGCCGGCAGCCTGAACTGCCGGTAGCAAGACCGCCGTGGTCAACACGACGATGGAGATGCCATCCAGGAAACACCCCATCACGATGAAAAACACGGTAAGGACGGCCAGCAGGCCGTATGTGCTTATGCCCATGTCGCTTATCCAGCGCGCAATGTTCGCCGGCAAATTGGCATAGCCCATGGCAATCGTCAGGAAGGCCGAACCAGCCAGGATGAAGGCAATCATGGACGACGATAGCGTGGCGGAAATCAAGCCTTCTTTAAAGGTCTTCCAATTAAGATCCCCAAACAGCCAGCTAAGCAAGAGCGCAATCACGACGCCCACAGCCGCAGAATCTGTGGGGCTTGCCAAGCCCAGGTAGATGGACCCCACCACGCCGATTATCAACAAGGCAACAGGCAGCAGCGTTCGAGTCGCTTTGAGCTTCTGAACAAAACTGACGGGCGGATCTTTCGGCGGCACTTTGTCGCGGTTCTTGGCAGACCAGATGGCCACATAGCCCATGAACAGGCCGATAACCATAACGCCCGGCAATACGCCGGCAATAAACAGCCGGGCGATGGAGAGTTCGGCCGCCACGCCATACACAATCAGAATGATGGACGGTGGGATAAGCAGTCCCAAGGTGGCCGAACCAGCAACCGTACCAAGGATAAGCTTCTCGTCGTAGCCGCGCGCCTTGAGCTCTGGTACGGCGACTTTGGCTACCGTCGCGCAGGTCGCAGCCGACGAACCGCTGACAGCGGCGAATAGCCCCGATGCCAGGACGCCGACATGCCCAAGGCCGCCTGGCAAGGAGCGCATCCAGGGCGCCAAGCCCGAGAACAGGTCTTTGGACATGCGCGAGCGAAACAGGATTTCGCCCATCCAGATAAACAAGGGCAAGGCGGCCAAAGACCATTCCGCCGAAGTGCTCCACATATTGGTTGCCAGCACGCTAAGCAGCGGCGCATTGGAAAACAGCACGATGCCAACCAGGCCGGTGACAAACAGCGCAATCGAAACCCAAAGGCCCAGTGCCAGGCTACCGATCAGTACGGCGACAAAAATAAAAGACATTACGGCGTCTGACATTACAGCGCCTCCTCGGCTGCGCTTTCTATGCGTAGCGCTTCACTGCGACCCTGGCGCAGCATGTCGACCAAGGTATCGATTGCAGCAATAAGGAAAACGCCGGCCCCCACACAGAGAACGGCCTGGGGAATCCATAATGGCACCCGAAGCAAGCCGGACGCGCGGTCTCCCCACATCAGAGACTGATAGGCAAGCTGCCCTAAGCCATACGTAAATAACGCCCCCATGACGACACCTATAAGCGCGATGATCGTCAGCGTCGAGCGGCGGACTGGCGCGGCAAGCTTTGACTCGAGCAGCGTGACCCGTATATGGGTTGTCTGCCGGAAGCCCAAACCCAGCGATAGAAAAGTGGCAAAGCCCAGCGCATAGCCAGACAGTGACGCATAGGAAGGGATCAACAAGCCGAAGCTTTTGTTGAACAGGCTCAGTGCGACGAAATCGACAACATTGAGCACGACCTGACCAAAAACGATCACGACTATTCCAACAAGCGACAAAGCGGCCATTCCGCCGCTAAATCGGTACAAACCATCTAGAACTTTACGCATGCGCATGATCGTCCGCTAAATAAGAACCCGGCGCGAAAGTCGCGCCGGAGTTTGTTGCTTCTTACTGAGCCTGGTAAGCCTTAAGGACGGCTTGCCCCCGGTCGCCGGATTCTTTAGCCCACTCGGCGGCCATCGTCTTGCCGATGTCATGCAAAGCGGCGTTAAGCGCCTCGGAGCCATCACCGACTTTAATGCCTTTCTCTTGCAGCACCTTGCGTTGCGCAGAGTGATCGGCTTCGGCCATTTCCCAACCGCGCTTCTCGGCCGTGGCGGCAGCGTCCAGCAAGGCCTTTTGTGTGGACTCATCCAACGCATCGAACACGCCCTGGTTCACCACCACGATGTTCTTGGGCAGAAACGCCTTCACATCATAGAAGTGGCTAAGGTAGTCCCATGCCGTCGTGTTAACGCCAGTGGAGGTGGACGTGATCATGGCGTTTACACGGCCCGTAGTGAACGCCTGCGCAAGGTCAGGAACTTCCACTTGCGTGGGAACGGTGCCGGCAAGCTGAGCCAGGCGCTCGGTTTGCGGGCTGTATGCCCGCATCTTGATGCCCTTCAAGTCTTCGATCTTTTCAATCGCCCGGTCAGTGTACAGACCCTGAGGGGGCCATGGCACCGAGAACAGCACCTTCAGATTCTGGCGCCCCAGCTCTTCTTCAAGCGCTGGCTTGGATGCCTGGTACATTTTCCAGGAGTCGTCAAACGACACGGCAACGAAAGGGACCGAGTCCAACGCAAAGATGGGGTTCTCGTTGGCCAGATTCGATATGATGAACTCGCCAATTTCGATCTGCTTTGACCGTACCGCATTCTTGATCTCTTGGTGCTTGATCAAAGAGCCCGCAGCGTGCACATTAATTTGTACCTTGCCATCTGTGGCTGCATCGACCTCTTTGGCGAACTGCTGAATATTTTGCGTATGGAAGTTTGATTCGGGATACGGCGTGGCCATCTGCCAGGCGGCATGTGCCGCTGTCGTGGAAAGCGCCAGCGCAGCACCCGCCACCATCGTCTTGTAAAAATTCATGTTTCCTCCTGGATACGGTAGTTTGGCAACAAATACATATTATCAATAATACTATCGATAGTAGGTCGCAACAAGCAGTAAACACTTACAATGGATAGCGACGAACCGGTTCGCTATAGTAGCGCAAGAAGCTTTCTATTGATATTATTATCAATAATATTTTCATGGGGAAAACCACAATGACTATCCGACACGACACCCTGGTGGAAGGGAATTGCCTGAGCTTCAAAGGCGGGTTCTTTGGGTTCTCTGCCATCGTGCTGGTCGTCGTGGAAGGTCAAGGGCCTATCTTGTTCGATACCGGGCACCATTCCACCCGCTCGCTATTGCTCGAAGCCCTTGCGAAGCGCGGCTTGGAGCCATCCGACATAAAAACAGTGTTCCTTTCTCACCTGCATTTCGACCACGTCAATAATGTCGATCTGTTCCCCGGTGCCGCCATCTATGTCAGTGCTGCAGAGTGGGCTTACGCGCATAATCCCTCTGAGGGCGATGTGTTTTGCAGCGTCGGCATGAACCACTATCTTGCCCAGCAAGATCTGCGGCTGCTGGACGATACGCAAGGCGAACTCTTTCCCGGGCTGCATTATCGCGCTGCGCCGGGCCACACGCCGGGCGGCTACTTGTTGCACTACACCAAGAGCACTGGCGAGCGCGTCGTGTTGGCCGGCGACGCGTGCAAGACTTACCGCGAGATGGCCACCCTAAAAGTTGCCAACGAGTTCGACCCACTGCAACGCTCGACCGAAACCCTACAGTGGATTGCAGACAACGCCGATATTGTTGTGCCCGGCCACTTTCCAGAGCTTTATCGCAGCCCCGGCGGGTGGGTCTGGGATGAACCGTCCAGATTGGAGCTCATAGTCCGATGAACCAGGAAAGCATCATGGCACCTACCACCGAAAAGTTGGTAGAGGAACTCGAAGCCGACATCATCTTCGGCCGTCTTCGGCCGCATCAAGAACTCGTCGAAGACGCACTGATGGCGCGCTTCGGCGCCAAGCGTCACGCTGTACGCGCGGCCATCCAAGAGCTTATCGCCCGTAGCATTGTGGTCAAGCCACGATCCAAGTCGGCGCGCGTGAAGGATTTTACAGAAACGGAAGTGGACGAGTTGTACCGCATGCGGGCGCTGCTTCAACGCGAAGCCGTCAATACCATGCCCCTACCCGCCGAGCCCGCAGCACTTAACAAGCTGAAAGAAGTACACGTACGGTACGTGGCAGCGGCGTCGGTTGGGGCGGATCAGCGCCTTATCCATAAGCTGAATGACGAGTTCCACTCAGCCATCTTCGAACTCTGTCGAAACCAGACGCTGTCCAAGGCCATTGCGTTTTACACCGAGGCAAGCAACCCCATCCGCTCATACGGCATCACCGACAAGCAATGGCTGAATCGCGCAATCTCCGAGCATGCCGCCATGATAGGCGCTATCGAACGCCAAGACAGGCAGGCGCTGGCAGAGCTGGTCGTCGACCACATGCACCCATCGCTTAAGCGCTGGCAGGCCGTCCGCGCGGGCGCCTGAAGATCACGCTATCGCAGTAAAGGAAACAATGAAGTACGACTACCTTGTAATCGGCGCAGGCATCGTCGGTGCCGCACTGGCAGCTGAAATCATCAAGCGCAAACCCCAGGCACGCGTGCTGGTGGCCGAGAAAGAAGCACAAGCCGCCTTGCATCAAACCGGCCGCAACAGCGGTGTGGTCCATTCGGGCGTGTACTACACACCCGGTAGCCTGAAAACCCGTTTTTGCCGCGAGGGCCTGGCCCAGACCAAGGCGTTCTGCATCGCCCGCAACATAGGCTATGAAGAGCGCGGCAAACTGCTGGTCGCAACCAGCGATCAAGAAGAAGCCCGCTTGGCGGATCTGGAGGTTCGCGGACAAGAGAATGAGGTGGCGACCCAGCGACTAAGCCTGGCCGAGCTGCGCGCGCTCGAGCCCGCCATCACAGGGCAAGCCGCTTTGCGCATCCCCTCCACAGCAATCACCGACTACACCGGCATCACCAATGCCCTGTTGGCAGATGTGGAAAATGCAGGGGGGACGGTACGGTTCAACGCTGAGGTACGCGCAGTAAGGCAGCTTGGTGACTCTTACCAAGTCATCGTCGGACCCGAGACGCTGTCGGTTGGGCGCATTATTGCGTGCTCTGGCCTGGCATCCGACCGTGTGGCAAGAATGCTGGGCATAGACCCCGGTATACGCATACTGCCGTTCCGGGGCGAGTACTTTGTGCTGCCGTCCCGCCTGAGCACCATCGTGCATCACCTGATCTATCCCGTGCCCGATCCCGCCCTACCCTTTCTTGGCGTGCACCTGACCCCCATGATCGACGGGTCGATTACCGTGGGACCCAACGCGGTCCTCGCCCTCGCGCGCGAGAAATACAGCCGCTTCAGTGTGGATGCTTCCGACGCCATGTCGGCACTGACCTACCCAGGCTTGTGGAAGATGCTTGCCAAGCACCCGGGACCCACCTGGAATGAGTTGAAGGGTTCGCTTTCCAAACAGGTGTATCTGGCGGCCGTACGCAAATACTGCCCGTCGGTGCGCATCGAAGACCTGGGCGTCTACCGCAGCGCCAACCGGGCGCAGGCGGTGCGGCCGGACGGCACCTTGGTGGACGACTTCCTGATCAAGAGCATGGGCGGCATTACAGTCATACTGAATGCGCCGTCGCCAGCGGCGACCGGCGCCATGCCGATTGCGGCGAAGATTGCGGATGATGTTTTGTAGGGGACAGCGGGTGTCAATTGTCTTAACCTACACATAAAATCCGGTAGGCGTACCGACTGCTCCTGACGCAACTCCTCAAGCAACCGGCAATAAACATTCGAGCAATCGTGATACTGGAGACGCTTTCGTGTCTCGGCGCGCAATATAGTTGATACAAACGCTATTTTTCGCCGCTTTGTCCGTCAGTGATAAAAAACGGACATGCTGGTTCGGATAAACGCGTGCGGTCGCAGGGGTCAGTGCAATTCCCAGACCGCTGGCCACAAGGCTGACGACGGTCTGTACCTGGACTGCCTCTTGGCATATACGGGGGATGAAACCAGCCTGGATGCATTGGGAAATAGCAACATCACGTAATCCGGGGGCACGCCTTTGGGAGTACATAACAAACGCCTCAGTGCTGGCCTCTCGCAAGGCCATGCTCTTGCGGGTCGAGAAGGGATGTGAACTGGGTACAGCAAGAATAAGATCATCGTGTTCGATGGTCCACTGCTGCAGCAGCGGTTCTTCGGCGATAGGGCCTCGAACCAGCGCGGCATCAATACGATTTTCTCGCACTTGTTCAGTTAGTGTCAGCGTGTCTCCCTCGCGTAGCTCCAGTTGGATATGTGGATAGCTGGCTCGAAACCGGGGTAGGCCTTCGGGCAACACCCGATAACTCGCCATCCCAACGAAACCCAATGTTAGTACGCCCCACGAACCATGCGCGGCAAGGTCCACGGCTTTCCGCGCCTGTTCGGCGTGCGCGAGCACACTGCGCGCGCTGTCAACTAAAGCAAAGCCCGCCGCCGATAGCAGGACACCCTTTTGTGTCCTGAGAAACAGTTGAGCGTTAAGGCTTTTTTCCAAATTTTTGATAGACAGCGAGAGCGCTGGCTGCGCAATAAACAAACGGTCAGCAGCTCGGCGAAAGCTGCCCTCTTCCGCAATGGTTAGAAACTGCCGTAATTGCTTGAGGTTCAAAGCTCGATCCGCCCCATAATGAACTTGTTATGGCTAATTGATTTTTTTATATTAGACTTTAATGTGGCGGGTATCAATAATGAGCATGTCTGTGTCGGAATGGTAAACATGCAAGACCGCGATCACTCTCATAACCAGCCGTTGTCCGGGATCAGGGTTCTCGATCTCAGTACGGTGATTTTCGGCCCTTATGCCTCACTGGTGTTGGCCGATTACGGCGCCGAAGTCATCAAGGTAGAATCCGCCCAAGGAGACCCTACGCGGTATATCGGCCCCGCACGGGAAGAAGGCATGTCAGCGGTGTACTTGGGTTCCAATCGTAATAAGAAGAGCGTGGCGCTGGATCTGAAAACCTCACACGGCATCGCGGCGCTGTATGCGTTGATTGATACCGCCGATGTGCTGATGCACAATATCCGACCTCAGAAGCTTGCTGCGCTTGGACTGGACGCTAAAGCGCTGCTCGACAGGCATCGTCGACTTGTTTATGTCAGTCTCAATGGTTTTGGTCAGGATGGAGCCTATGCAGGAAAGCCCGCATACGATGATATCGTGCAGGGGCTTAGTGGTGCTACCGCGCTGACGCAAATGCAAACGGGCGTTCCAAGCTACTTCCCGGCAGTCATGGCAGACAAGGTCGGCGCACTTACTGCTGTTCATGCCATCCTGGCGGCCTTGTTACTACGGGACCGATCCGGTCAGGGCCAGGTTGTGGAAGTACCCATGTTCGAGGCCATGACCGCAAATGTGCTGGTGGAACATTACTTCGCGCGACACATACCGGAATCCGACGGTAGCCCTGGTTATTCGCGTCTGTTAACCAGCGATCGAAGACCGTTCCCGACCCGCGACGGCTATGTGTGCATGATGCCTTATTCGGATGCCCATTGGCACCGGTTCTTCACAAATTCGGGGTTTCCGGAATACGCGCAAGATCCCCGGTTCAAGTCGTTAAGCCTACGCACCCAGAACATTGATGCACTCTATACCCGCGCCAGCGAAATTCTGAAGACGCAGAGCACGTCGTACTGGCTGGAAAACCTGGAAGCGTGGGATATTCCTGCGGGGCGGGTCAACGCCTTGCATGACCTGGAACAGGACCCGCACCTGTTGAGCGTAAATTTCTTTGAAACCATACCTGATCGTGATGGGAAATCTTACCGCTACCCTAGAAACCCCGTCCGTATCCAGGGCATGCGGGTTCCGATGACAAGCCCGGCGCGACTGGGAGAACATACCGATGAGGTTCTCCGTTCAACCGAGCTTAGCGAAGCTCTTATCGAAAAGAACTTTTTTTCACCTAACACACATTAGCGATTCGTAACTATGAGCACTTCAATTCCATTACTGGGTCACGGCATCTACTGGCAAGATCTGCAAGTCGGGCAGCGTTATCGCACATTTCGCCGAGTCATCACCGAAACAGACATCATTAACTTCATGGGTGTTACGGGCATGCTGGAAGCCATATTCATGGACCCGTTCTATGAGAACGCCGCCATCAAAGGACGCATGGCACCCGCGGCATTGACCCACTCGATCATAGAGGGCCTATTGCAGCAAACCCTTATCCAGGGCGTTGGGTTGGCGCTACTTGATCTGCAGATGGAAATCAAGGCGCCCGTCATGGCACAGGATGCTATTTGGGCAGAAGTCGAGATCACTGAAGTCAGGCCGACATCAAAGCACGGGCGCGCGGTTGTAGGCTCCACGATCACTGTATTCAATCAGCACGAGACACCTGTCATGAAATATGTCGTGAAACGGATTCAGTTAGGTGCCCAACCCTGAACAGGTAGCGCTTGTTACCGCCCCGCAAGCAAACGCGTAGCGGTATAGGTCATGACGTTTTTTTCTTGCTGATTAAATACGTCGATCTTCGACACCACAACGGCACGATTATGCTGCGATGTCGGCCGGACAGATGTAATTTCAATTTCAGCCCGGATGGTGTCGCCCACCATGACCGGTGCAAGCATCTTCTTGTGGACCTCCAAAAGCGCCAAGCCCGTGCCTTGGATCATGCCTTGCATGACAAAGCCCTCTATCAGTCCATAGGTCAACGCGCCGGGCACAGGTCTGCCGTTCATCGCGCCATGCTCGAATGTGGTGTCGATGAATATCGTTTCAAGCATGCCGGTGGTGTTGATAAAGTTGATCAAATCGGTTTCAGTGATCGTGCGGCGAAACGTATTGAATCGCTGGCCTTCAGTAATATCCTGCCAGTAAACACCCTGGCTAAGCATTGGTACATCGCTCATCATCTTTGTCCTTGTGAAGCTCGCCCGCACTGGACGGGTCCAGTGCACGGTGAGTGTAAAGGGATGGCCTGTTAACGCCGGGCCATCCCTATGCATGCGCACGATTGCCGTGGCAACCCGGAGACTTACTTATTACCGGCGCCGGCGGCCTTGACGACGTCACCCCAGCGGGCGTATTCGCTCTTTATATACGCCTTATAGTCGTCAGCGCTCCCGCCCAAGACAATTGTGCCTTGCTGCTCCAGTTTTTTGCTGACTTCATCTGACTTCAGCGCCTTGTTGATCGCTTTGTTCAGCGTTTCTATCACCTCGGGTGGCGTCCCTGCCGGTGCCACGATGCCTTGCCAGGCGAGGCTTTCAAAATCGGGGATCAAGCTTTCGGATATGGTGGGAACATCCGGCATGACGTTCGAGCGCGTTTTACTGGTAACGGCCAAGGCCTTCAATGAACCGGCCTTCACGGGCGAAATGGCCGTATTGAGCGTGGTGGTCGTGAACTGCGTCGCGCCAGCGATCAAATCGACCTGTGCCGGGGCTGTGCCTTTGTAGGGCACGTGCTCTGCTTCGCCCCCGACCACGCTCAGGATATGCGCGGCAGTCAGGTGTTCGATGGCCCCCGTGCCGGACGAGGCATAGTTGTAGGTGCCTGGCGAGGCCTTCAAGAGGGCAATCAGGTCCTTGGGTGTGTTGGCCTCGACCTTGGCATTGGTTACCAGTACCAAAGGCACCGCAGCGGTCAGGCTGACGGGGGCGAAATCCTTTAAAGGATCGAAGCCGACCTCTTTATATACCCACGGAGCGATGATGATGGACGAGGTGTTGTAAAGCAAGGTATAGCCGTCGGCGGGCGCCCGCACGAGCGAGGCCGCTGCAATATTGCCAGCAGCACCCGCCTTATTTTCCACCACTATGGTCTGGCCCAATTCCTTGCCCATTTCTTCAGAAAGGATACGAGCCACATTATCCGTCGGTCCGCCCGGTGCGAATCCGATAAGAAGCCGTATGGGTTTTTCGGGCCAGGCCGCGGCAAGGGCAGTGCTCACGCCAGTCAGCATCAACACAGACGCCGCGCCTAAAGTTAAAAATGTACGTGTGGTTTTATTCATGTCTCACTCCAGAATTTTAGAGGGTTTACGGGAACTTCTTTACACCGTTGCGATGGGGTTCAGCGGAGAGCCAACTGCGCCGGGTAAATACAACGGAGGGGCGGTCAACATGAAAGCATGGCGACCGTTCTTATGTAACCAGTTGGCAAGCTCGGTCAAATGCCAGAGCTCGCCCAGATGGATGCCTAACTTAAACAGGCAATGTTCATGCAACGGCAAGAGCGCGTGGCAGCCATCGCCCTGGAAGTCGTAAGGCCGATGCTCCACCGCGTAGTTATCGGCAATTAAGGCGGCAAGGCCGCTTTCATCCACCCAGCCCCGCAGCCTGCTATCGGCCCCATCCAGTACCGCGCACGAATTCGCCAACTTATCGGCATCAGGTTTGCCGTCCATAGACAGAATCAAGTCGGCAAAGCCGGTGTGCAGACAAACCATATCGCCACGCCGTACGTCGATTTGGTCTTTCTCTATGACGAGCATCAGGTCTTCGTAACTCACGAGCCTACGCGCGTCCCCGAAGTGGCGCCGCAAATCCAGCATGACGGCACGTCCCTGTATTCCGTGAGCCGCCATATGTTCGATGCCCAAGCGGTGAGCTTTCGATGAGTTATCGGATGTATGGTCTGGATGGGAGAAATGATCTTCGGGTCGGAAACCATTATAAAAAATCATTTCGGCCTTACCATCGCCGTCAGCATCGAAGTGTGAACCGATGTGCGACAAGGCATCCCACTGGGTGGAATATTGCAGGCTCATGGTTACCATATCGTCGCAAGCGACGTCGGTCGTATTATGGTCGTGCTCGAACGAGTGCAGGAAGACCAGCTTGCCATCAACCCGCTTGGTAGCGGTAAGTTTGGGCGGATGCCGGGCCGGATTCAACACATTGCCGCCAGGCAAGTCCAGGGGCAGGCTCAGGCTAAAAACCCGGCCAGTCTTCACTTCTGCGACGGCCTCGAGCACCTTTTCGGGTGTCAGCAGGTTTAGTCGACCCAGTTGATCGTCGTCTCCGAACTCACCCCAATTCGAGCCCTCGGGTCTGTTTTTCCAGCGTCTTGTCACGTAATGCTCCTTTATCCTGCCAATGTCTTCTGATGTTGTGCTGTCGCGCGCGTGTCAACGGTGTCGCCCGGAAGGCGCGCGAGTTCATGTCGCTTGATCTTTTGGGTTTCCGTCTTTGGGATCTCGTCGACGAACCCGTAGAGATATGGAATCATGTAGTCGGGAATGCGCCCCGTCAGAAAATGCCGCAGCGCCTCAGGCGTGACGGGCTGCGAGACCACGATCACCGCCTTGATCTCCTCACCCAGGATCTCGTCTGGCACGCCAAGCACGGCACAGTCTTTGACGGCGGGATGCTTGAGCAGCTGTTGCTCTATCTCGGTGGGCGCAATCATTTCACCCCCACGGCGTATCAGCTCTTTCACCCGGCCGTCAAAATACAAATAGCCATCCTCGTCCAGATAGCCGCGATCCCCCGTATATAGCCATCCCTGCTTGAGCGTTGCCACGGTGCTCTCGGCATTGTTCCAATACTCGGTGAAGAACATGCCCTCTATCGACGACAAGGCGGTAATCTCGCCCTTTTCACCGGTACCCAGCGGTTGGCCCTGAGGGTCGCGAACGGATATTTCGACTCCTTGCCTTGGCCGGCCGACAGAACCCAGACGTGTTTCATCTGCGGTGTTCATCGTGACCCAGCCGCCTGTCTCTGTCATGCCATATAGCTCATTCACTCTGATGCTGAAGCGGCTTTCTATCTCTCGCCACACACGCTCCGGGGCGCCTCCGCCGACGCACCATTTGAGCTGGTGGGCGCGTTGTTCTCCAGGGTGCTGTTTTTCGAGAATGGACAATACCGTGCCGACGTAAGTAAAACCCGTAGCGCCGTAGGCAAGGGCATCTTCAAAGAACCGGCGGGCTGAAAACTTTGGCAGCAATATCATGGTGGCGCCTGCCAGCAGGGTCGACGTCACCGCATACATTTGCGGATTGGCGTGGAATAGCGGTAAGAAAACCATGATGCGGTCGCTTGCCGAGATCTCCAGCGAGCGCACCATATCGATGCCTGCTGAGACATACGCTTGATGTGGCAGCACGGCGCCCTTCGGCAGACCAGTGGTGCCGGAGGTGTAAAGAATGCTGTTAGCGGAGGTCGGCTCTGGCTCGAGATCGCGCCGCCAGCGCGCTGGCGCGTCCAAGCGGGGGGCATCCAGCGCAGCATCGATCATCTCTTTTTGCAGGTGATCAGCCAAGCCATCGATAACATCGCGTTTCGCTTCATAAAGCTCTGGCTCGATCAGCACCACTTGTGCTTCGCTCTGGCTGAGCGTGTACCGGAGACCTTCTCCTACGAGGCTGACATTCAGCGGCACGGCGATGGCGCCCAGTTCACTGATGGCAAACCAGCTGACCAAGAAGGCGGGGCGGTTGCCGCACAACAATGCGACACGGCTTCCTGCACGTATGCCTATGTCGTGGAGTCGCTGCGCAAAGGCAGCAACCATCCCGGCCATTTCGCCGTAGGTTATTTCTTCCGTTCCAAAAACCAAGAAGACCTTTTCAGGCTGCTTGTCGGCGTGCACATATAACTGGTCAGTGATCAACCCGTTTTCCTCTCTTGTGTGGTTTGGTCTTTACCCTGTTCAATGCTCTGGCAGAACTTGAAGAGGTGTTTGCCTATGGTGTTCTTTAGAATTTCGGAGGAGCCACCGGCGATTTCGTAGGCCTTGGCGTCGCGCAGGTAGCGTCCGAAGGGCGCATTCTCGGTCACGCCATAGGCGCCGCATATTTGCACCGCCTGTTCCGCTGTTCGCGTGGCGACACGGCTGGCCAAGAGCTTCGCTTCGCTCGAGTACCGTGCAATATCCTCATGTTGATCCAGGGCACGGCATGCCTCGTAAACCAGCAGACGTGCCGCATCGATTTCAGCCATCATGTCGGCGAAATACCACTGGATGCCCTGAAACCCGATGACCCGCTGGTCGAAGGCCGTTCTGCCGCCGGCAAAGGCTAGAGCGCGATCAAATGCTGCCCGAGCAATGCCAATGCTGATCGCACCCGCAACCGTGCGCGAAAAATCCAGGGTTGTCACTGCCTGACGCACACCTTTGCCTTCCTCACCGATTAGATGGTCTGGCGGCAGCAATACATCGTCAAGAATCAAATCGACATGCGGCCCATTGCGTAAACCGAAGGTACCGGCGTTAGGGCCTTCTTCTGTGGATACGCCCGGCATGTCGTTACGCACGAAGAACGTAGATACGCCCACCTCGGTTTCTGCCAAGATGATATAGGCTTCCGCCGCCGACCCCGAGGTAATGAACGATTTGCGTCCGTTGATTTTCCAGCCATCAGGCGTTTTTGTCGCTTTGGTATCCAGGCTACGGATGTCGCTGCCATGATTGGCTTCAGTCAAGGCATAAGAGGTGATCAGGCCTAGTCTGAATTGCGGGAGTACCTGTTGTTGCAGAGTTGGGCTGCCAAACAGCTTGATCAACGTTTGCGCCTGAAGGATAGTAATCAAGCTGATGCCGACCGCCGCGCTCGCGTACGACGCTTCTTCAAAGACAGCTGCGCACTCAGTGAAGCTAGCACCGCGCCCGCCCCATTTTTCTTCGAGCGTCAACGAGGTATAGCCTTTTTCTGCCATCCGCTTTATGGACTCTGTCGGGTATACATCGTCCCGATCTACCTGATCCGCAAACGGCAGTACGTCGGCCGCTACCGTGGCGCATAGTTCGTCCAGGAAACCGACGTCGACAATATCGCGCCATAGTTTCCGGGTCCACTCATAAGGCTGCGGGTGCATCGCGTTCACAATTGTCTCCACTGAATCTGCCTGGTACGTCGGCCTCTGTTAAAGAATCTACTTGGCCACGACCTAAATACCTGCTACAGTCTTTTAAAGTTCCGTCAGGCGGAACAACAGTCCCACAGTACAGAACTCGATTATTTATATGAAAGAAAAAGCAACGGGCGACACCTCTTCAGCGCCTGGTACGGTGCAGAGCGTCAAACGTGCGCTCGAAATCCTGCATATCCTGTCATTCAATGCATCGTCGTCGGGCATGCGCTTTTCTGATCTGCAAGCACAAAGCGGTTTAAGCAAAGGCACCTTGCATCGCCTGCTCAAATCGCTTCTTAACGGCGGATTTGTCGAACAGGCTGCCGGTAGCCGTGTCTATTACCTTGGCTTGGAATTTCTTTCCATGGGTGAGCGGGCGACCAATCGCCTGGATATCAGAGCGGTCACGCAGCCCAGCTTGGAACGTCTTGCGCTCGCAACGGGCGATACCGTCATGCTGACCATACGCAGCGGCCTTGATGCCGTATGTATCGATAGACGTGAGGGCTCTTTTCCTGTGAAGGTCCTGACTCAGAATGTGGGGACACGGCGCCCCCTCGGTGTCGGCTCTGGCAGCCTTGCACTTCTTGCAGCGGCACCCGACGATGAAGTAGAAAATGTATTAAGGCGCAACAGCAACCGTCTGGCGCCTTACCCCACCGTCAGTGTCGATGCACTGCGCATGGCGGTTGCCGACGCGCGTGAGCGCGGATACGCGTTCAACCCGGGACTTTTGCTGAAAGGGATGTGTGGCATTGGCGTAACCATATATCTAGGAACGCAGCCGGCCGCCGCCCTCAGTATCGCCGCCTCTCACGGTCGTATGAATGTCGAGCGACGCAAGGAAGTCGCCGAGATGCTCAAGCGAGAAGCGGCAAAGATTACGCAGTCGTTGGACGCGAAATAGCGCTGCTAGTTTGGTCGAGCATGGCGCTTGCGACGCTGTTCCCGTCCATGATCAAGACGCTCTTACCCTGCACTCGTCGTGCGTCCAAATCCTTAAGCGCGTCGCGAATCCGCGCTACCGGGTATTCCGCGCCCACAACCGGGTCCAGCATACCGCTTTCGATATGCGGGATCAGCTCGGCCCATTGTTCTGAAAGGTATCCCGGAGCGTCCCAAGCATACGAGCCCCAGCCCGCGCCGACCACATCGATATTTTTAAGCAGTAATCGATTCACCTTGACGGTGGGAATGGCACCGGCAGCGAACCCTATAACGAGTACCCGACCGAAAGGCGCCAAGGCGCGCAACGAGTCTGTGAACCGGTCACCCCCCACCGGATCGACCACGATGTCGACGCCGCGACTATCGGTCAGCGCAAGCACTTGGGCCAGGAAGTCATTAGCGTCGACGACCTCATCCGCGCCTGCGGTCCGTGCCGCATCAGCTTTGGCAGCGTTGGAGACGACGGCAATGACGCAGCTGGCGCCGAAGCTTTTTGCGATCTGAATCGATGCGGTGCCCACGCCGCCGCCCGCGCCGTGCACCAGCACAGACTCGCCTTGCCGTAAGCCACCTCGTCGCATCAATGAAAAATGCGCGGTCAGATAATTCATGGGCAGGGCTGCTGCCTTGGCGAAGGGAAGGTCCTGTGGCAACGGAAATACCCACTCCGCCCGTATCGCCGCCTTCTCGGCATAGCCGCCGTATTTAGTAAACCCGACAACGCGATCGCCGACCGCAAACCCCTGGCAGCCATTGGCGTCTTCCACAAGCCCTGCCACCTCGTAACCGGGAATGAAAGGCAGGTCGGGCTTCTCTTGATAGAGGCCACGCGTTTGCAGGAGCTCGGGAAAGGAAATACCCGCCGCCCTGACGGAAATCAGGACCTCGCCCGATTTGGGGATGGGGTCCGCCACGTCAACGACGTCGACGTGGTCTGGCCCTTCCAGATTCTTGATCATTACGGCTTTCACTTCGGAACTCCTGTTCGCTTAACCTGCTGCTTTGCGCCTATGTGCGGGCGCGCCATCGATAAATCCCGGAGCTGTCTGTTTGGCTGCCAAAGACAATTGGGGTAAGGGCAGTAAGGGTGGGGGGAGAGCTAGGCAAGCATCGTAACGTATTCCGCCTCGAGCCACCAACATAGTCAGGTTTTCACGTTCCTGGAGCGATCTGGGCTGGACTTGCGTCGGCATCAGTGTGAGCGAGGTGGCCAAGACAATGGGGCTTGGGGAAACGGCGGTCCGTCGCTGGGTCATGAATATGACCGGGAGCTGAGCGGCTAGGGCGGCATTGGCAAACAAAAACGCGAGCGTATTGTTGTACCAGATCTTAACGAGCCACCGGAAGGATATTGGTCTAACTGCATCAAGATGGATCGGTTGGTCGTTCTATCGGACATGGTCGGAAAGATGAGGACGACAAGCCTATTGTGGGCGACATCGACGGACAGTGCCACGCCCTATTCCGCCGCATGAAAGCGTTCGTCGAGGCAGCAGGCGCTCAAAGTCAAGTTCGTCTACAACCTGCTCAGGCATCGATCCAACCTCGGTGACGTTCCAGGCCGTAGGCGTCGGAATGCAAGCATACAAAGCACTAGCTTCAAGAAACTAAACTGGCTCATGCTGAAACGCGCGTTGGAGGCCACGGTGGCATCCACCTGCATGTTGATGTTCATTATCTTAAGCGCTCAAATCATTGCATTTGCTTTCGCACGCCTGGGGATCACGCGCGAGCTCACCGATTTCGTCGTAAATCAAAATGTCTCGCCCTGGACGATGTTGTTGATCGTTGTCGTACTTTACCTGGTGCTGGGCTGCTTTCTGGACGCCATCTCCATGATGGTGATGACACTGCCGCTGATCTATCCAGTCATGATGGAGTTGGGGTTTGACTCGGTCTGGCTGGGCGTGGTGCTTGTACTGCTGATGGAGATCGGACTTATCACGCCTCCGGTCGGGCTGAATCTATTCGTACTTCAACGGGTCGGAGGAAGGCCGCTACGAGAGGTGGCGATGGGCTCACTGCCATTCGTGGGGTTGCTTTTGGCCGGAGTGTTGCTGCTTGCCATCTGGCCGGAAATCGCATTGTGGCTGCCTGGGAAGCTGTAGATGGAAATAGCTCATCTGTTCGACAGCTTTGGCATGCAATGGTTTCGCTTCTGGCTCAGGATGACAGTCGAAACGACTCAAGTTTCGCATCGACCTCGGCCTGGCGGCTTATAAGCACATCAAGCGAGCTCCAGGTTCCGTCAAGCAAACGTTGGCGCCGCCCCTCAGGCAACCCAAAGGCAATTTCCCGGGTTCCCGCCTGGAGTATGCAGGAAACGATATCAATTACGACTTCTGTCTGCGGATCGGTACTGCACTGGTGCTGCAACCACCGTGCTTCATCGGCACCGACTGTTATACAGGGCAGCCCTATAGACACGCAATTCCCAGCAAATATTTCGCCGAACGACTCCCCCACTACTGCTCGGATTCCGAAACGTAGCAAAGCCTGGGCGGCATGCTCTCGAGACGACCCGCAACCGAAGTTGCGATTCACCAAAAGTATCCGCGCGCCGGCAAAACTCGGGTCATCGAAGGGGTGCCACTGGCCGAAGCCGCTATTGGTCTGTTGACGTAGGCTCCTGAACAGATGAGCTTCGATGCCGCGGAATGTGACGGCTTTCATATAACGCGATTCGATGATCTGATCGGTGTCGATGTCATCTCCGGGAAGTGGAATTGCCCGCCCCTGCACAGTATCGATCCTGGCTTTCATACACGCGCCCTTGTATTTGAAGAATCTTCGCCTTCAAGCGCTGTGATTTCACCGGCCAAGGCCGCAGCGGCCACCATGACAGGTGACATCAAAAGCGTACGCCCGGCGGGCGATCCTTGACGTCCACGAAAGTTCCGGTTCGACGACGAGGCACAGACCTCGTTGCCCTTCAAGCGATCTGCATTCATGCCACAGCATAATGAGCAACCCGTATCGCGAAACTCGAACCCCCGTCCGATAAAGAGCTCATCCAGGCCCTCGTCAATCGCGGCCTGCCGAACCGCTCGCGACCCCGGAACGATCAGCGCCTTAACGTGCGCTGCAACCCTGCCCGGGTGCCCCCTGAGATACTCGGCCACAGCCTGCAGATCAGACAACCGTCCATTCGTGCAGGAGCCAATGAAAGCAGTGTCGATGCGTTGGCCCAGCATGCGCGCACCGGCGCTAAAGCCCATGAACTCCAATGCTTTTGCATGGCCAACAGAATCCTCGCCGCACTGCGTAGGGTCGGGAATGGATTCATCAATAGGAATGGACTGATCTGGAGAAGTGCCCCACGTTATCATGGCCCGAACGTCATTTGCAGAGAATACTTTTTCGTCGTCCCAAGTGGCATCGGCGTCTGAAGCCATCGCGCTCCAGCGTGCGACAGCTTCATCCCAGTTCTTGGGAGCATAGCGACGCTCACGCAAATAGGCGTAGGTTGTTTCATCGGGATTGACGTATCCACAGCGAGCTCCTCCTTCTACTGCCATATTGCATAAGGTCATCCGCTCTTCCATCGAAAGCTTTTCGATGGCAGGCCCGCAGAATTCATAGGCATAGCCCAGGCCGCCTTCAGCGCCCAGGCAGTGGATTACGTGCAAGGCCAAATCTTTGGCGTATACACCCACTCCCAACTGGCCATCTACGACAATGCGTCTTACCTTGAGTCTCTCCATGATCAACGACTGCGTGGCCAATACATCCCTAACTTGGGATGTCCCTATGCCGAACGCAACGGTACCGAAAGCGCCATGTGTGGACGTATGGCTGTCGCCGCACGCGATAATCATTCCCGGCTGGGTGAGGCCCTGCTCTGGAGCAACGACATGGATGATGCCATGCTGCCCTTCCATAGGATCAAAGTAATGAATGTCGTTTGTCGCGGTATTGTGACCCAGCTGTTGCACCTGGGTTTCGCATAGAATGTCATCGAACTCGCTAACATTCCCGCCAGTAGATACCAGATGGTCAGCACAGGCAAAAGTACGTTCGGGATGCGCTACGCGCAGGCCTCGCTCTCGTAGCTCGTCAAAGGCCTGCGGGCTGCTAACCTCGTTAACCAAGTGCACGTCAACAGCCAATTGATATTGGTTCGGGGCGACTTCCGCAATAATGTGGGCATCGAAGACTTTCTCATAGAGATTTTTCGGCATAGTTGCTTCCTCCATCAAGCTAGTAGCTGCGAAATGGCAGCAGCAATGTCCGGTTTTTCCTCTAAGCCAAAACCCGGAGCGTCGCTGGCCCGCACGTAGCCGCCGGCGACCGGGCATGTGTCCGGATACCCGCCAAAAGGTTGAAACACTCCCGGATATGCTTCACAGCCTCCCAGCCCCAAACCAATCACAATATGAAGATTGATTAAGTGCCCACCGTGCGGGTACACCTGAGCACGCCGGAAGCCTCTTTGCTCAAGGAGATCGATCATCCGCGCGTACTCCGTCAGGCCATAACTCAGGCCAGCATCCATCTGGAAGATGTCCTTGTCGGCGCGCATGCCACCAAAATTGAGTAAGTTGCGCACATCCTGAGAGGAAAAAAGGTTTTCCCCTGTTGCGATGGCGCCAGGATAATAGTGAGCTAGGGACTGATTCAGAGCAAAGTCGAGCGGATCTCCGATCTCCTCATACCAACGCAAATCGTAATCAGCAATATGACGGGCAAAGTTCAGCCCTTGCGCCAGATCGAAACGGCCATTGGCGTCTACTGCCAGTCGCGAACCGCTGCCGCTAATCGCTATGGCTTCTTCAATACGAGCCAAATCGTATTCCAGCTCTGCGCCCCCAACCTTGATCTTGAATGCATCGAAGCCTATGTCCTGATAGGACAAAAGTTCGTCCCGCAAACTATGCTTACTACCCGGCGCATAGTAGTATCCACCGGCGGCGTATACAGGAGTTTCAGCTTTGGTAAGTGTATGACCAAAAACATCTGCGATCAGACGATAGGCAGGAACCTCGGCCAGCTTGGCGTTCAGATCCCAGATGGCTAGCTCCACGGCGGCGATGGCTGAGGCTCGATCACCGTGCCCCCCCGGCTTCTCGTTCTTCATGGCTAAGGCATATATCTTTGCCGGGTCGAATTGCGTTGCGGCGTCGTTGAGTACGCTGTCGGGGGCGGCCGCCAAGATGCGCGGACGTATGCGATCCATCAAGATGCCTCGTTGCGCATATCGACCAATGGAATTGAAGGCAATTCCTGTTACCGGGCGACCACCTCGTATAACGTCGCTGATTACCGCCACGAGCGACACATCATGATCATCGAACGAGACGACGGCATTGGAAATATTTCCGGACAACTTAACGCTGCGGGTGGCAATATCTACGATCTTCACGCGGGATCTCCCGAGTGTTGGGAGTGCGATGACGGCTTTGAGTTCGCCAACTTACTGAACGTGCTACCCAAAGATCTTTCTCTAATGCGAACCAGTCGCGTCAAAGTGTCGTTAACGGGTGCCGCCCGCCCCACGCGGTCCGCCTCCCGAGGTATCGCACCGTTGATGTAGTCGATTTCGCTACATCTGCCCGCTTCATGGTCCAGTAGCATGGAAGGCTTGGCATCAGGCATACGACCGGCAAAAGCGCGCACGTGTTCGACAGGGTCGTCAACGCTAAGATCAATTCCGATGGACCGAGCAAGCTCCCATGCTTCGATGGCAGCAGCGCGACTGATAACGCTCAACTCGGGGTCTTCCATCGCTTGCCCCACCGTCATCCCGGTCAATGCGCAAGGTGCGCTATATGCAACGTTACAGATTAATTTTTCCCACTGCATGGCAATAATGTCACCGGCTGCCTCGGCACGGAACCCAGCCTCATTCCATGTTTCGGTGATCCTTTGCAGCTCTATGGCATTCAATCCAGCGAAAGCACCCAAGCGTATGACCTGCATACCGTTGTGGTGAGCATGACCCGGGCCAACCAACGACGCACCGAACCCGCCAGCGATCCCTACAATAAGGCGCTCCGGATCTATGGCTTTGGCCACGTCGTCCGCTGCGCCTAGTCCATTCTGTATCGTCACGACTATTGTGCGAGGGCCGATCAGTGCCCGCGCATCGCTAGCGGCAATGCCGGCGGCCGCGGACTTGACCGCCAAGATCACAAGTTCAACCGGGCCAGCTTGTGGAACACTTTCATAAGCTTGCACACGCACAATGCGATGGCCACTGGCGCCATCGACTCTAAGGCCCTGCTTGTTGATGACAGCGACATGCTCAGCCCATCGATCAACGGCGATGACCGTATGACCGGCATCGGCGAACAAGCCAGCATAAACTGACCCCATGGCACCGCAGCCAATAACAGCGATTTTCATGTTTGTGATTTCCTTGCAGTAATTCTTCTTGCAGATGCAACCGTGTCTTCTGCGAGACAGCTAAACGACAATTGGTCGGCGCCTCTGGCGCCATACGCGCGTCGCGGTCGTCACCAAGCTGAAGAGGAGCAACGACAACAGCACAAGTGACACCGGACGCTCAATAAAGGTCAGGAGGTTGATTTCGCCAAAAGTTTGATAAGTGCGCAGCAGTTCGGCATCCAGAATCGGTCCCAGCACAATGCCAAGCACCACTGCGATCAACGAGTAACCGAAGCGATGGAGCACGATACCGAGTGCTGCGAAAACCAGCATCATGAACACGTCGAACATCAGGAGATGAACGGCATAGGTTCCAGCCATCGAGAACACCGCGATGATCGGTATCAGAACATTGGTCGGGACGCGCACGATGCGAACTGCCCAGAAGCACACCAGAAGGCCCACGCCTAGCAGGCAAAACGACGTAACAAACTGGGCCAGCATGACCCCGTAGACCAGCTCCGGATTGTCCATGAATAGGCGCGGACCAGGAATCAACCCTTGCAGCATCAAGGCGCCAATGAGTACAGCCGTGGACAACCCACCAGGTATACCCAACGCAAGCATCAGTGCAAGTGCGCCACCCTCGGATGCATTATTGGCGGATTCGGCACCGATCAGACCCTCTGGTGAGCCGTCTCCAAACTTCTCCGGCTCTTTCGAGGCCCGTTTTGCCTCGTTATAGCCAATAACACTCGCGATGGTGGCTCCCGCTCCTGGCAAAGCCCCGACCACGACACCCAAAATGCTGGAACGAAGCAAAGCCACCGGGTATGAGAAAGTCTGCCGGTACCCGTCGACCAGTTGTCGCCATGCGCCGCGGGCCGTTACCTCCGTGCTCGCATTTGCATCGGTAAGATGCTCTTTGTTTAGCATGTAATACAGCTCGGAAAAACCTATCAGTCCAATAAGGGCTGGAATGATAGGAATGCCATCCATTAATTCGAAGTACCCGAATGTGCCCCGAATCGCTCCAGTCGAGGACATGCCCGTGGTACTGATGAGAATGCCGAACATGCCAGCAATCATGACCTTCAGGAAGCTACGATCCAATGATGCAATGATTGTCATGCCCAGAACACCCACCAGAAACATTTCGGGCGGGCCAAATCTCAGTGCAAACAGAACAATCAGCGGCATCAGCAGGATCAGGAAAAAAGATCCAATCAGATTTCCCGTTGCGGATGCAGTAAGCGCAAGACCTAATGCATGATGCGCGCGACCACGACGTGTAAGCGGATAACCTTCGAGCCCCGTCATGATGGCCTGGGATGAGCCGGGAATATTTAGCAAGATTGACGAGATCGATGCGCCAAAGTTTCCACCAGCATAGATAGCCGTCAGAAAAACAATCGCCACCAAGGGGCTCATCGGGAATGTGAGCGGCAACATCACGCTGATCGCCAACGGCGTACTAAAGCCCGGGATGGCGCCGGTGATGATGCCAAACAGCAAGCCCAACAACAGCATCACAAACACCCCCCAGTCCAGCAGCATAGAGGCGCCGGCAAGGATGGAGCCGAAATCAAACATATCAGGTCCTTTAAGTGTTCAGAACAGAATGCCGGAGGGCAGCCGCAGATTCAGGAATAGCTCCAACCCGGCCCACAGAAAGCCCGCGAGCAAAACTGAAGTGAGCACAAGCAGCGTTATCGAGCGGACACCCAGTGCCAATAAGAGCAGGAAGGTATAGGCGGCGATGGTGACGGCAAACCCCACCACGGGCATCAGCCCTGCGCAAGCCACTGTCAGAACCACGAATGCCACTGCCCTGAACGGCGCCACGGCTGTTGAGGAAGACACCGGCTCGTCAACGTCTGATGAGGCCGCCCGATCGTCTGGCCGAAGCACGTCGCGCAACTTGAACGCAGCAAACAGTACGCTGCTGACCACCAGTATCCAATACACGGGACCTATAAGCAGCAAGTTGGTGTCAGGTCTGGGTAGCTTCGCAACACTAAGGTAGTAGTGCGTGGCGTAAGCACATAGCAGAACCGGAACGATCATTTCGCCCGCGAATGTACGCCAGCGCTTCTGGGGTGTCTTGGCCAATAACATAGGGTTCTCCGGAGACCAGCGCTGACCGCCGCAGATGGCGGAACGCCGCTATCTTGGTTTACTTGTTCTTCAGGACGTCCTTGAACCGTCCCACCACCGCGTCCATCTCCTCGGACTGTTGTTGCGCGACCTCCGGCCCTACATACTGCGATATCACATCGGTGCCGGTCTTCTTCAGATAAGCTTGGTACTCCGCGCTTTCAAACGTCTTGCGGTAGCTGTCTACTAGCTTCGCGTATTGTTCAGGTTGCTCGCGCGCAAACTGGCTATGGACCGCAAGAAAACGACTGTCGCCAATCTGTGGCACCTTGATGTCTTTAAACGCCTTCGAGACCGGAATCGCGTGGGGCAAGCCAGGGAAAGGTTCTGCCGAGGCGACCGCCAGCACTCGTACCTTGTCCGCAAGCGATACATCGCCGTAGGCACCCGATATTGTCACGTCGCTGTGATTGCCCAACATATTGGTACGCAACGCACCGCCACTATCAAAGGTCACTACGCGCACATCCAGGTCCAACTCTTCCAACAAGGCCAGGCCGAACAAAGAAGTGCCTCCGCCATGAATCATTGCGACAGACAGCTTCCCTGGCTTAGCGCGGGCTTCGTTCACGAACTGCTGAATGCTCTCGAACGGCGAATCGGCGCCAACTACCACATCACCAAAGTCGCGTTGCTCAACATTGACAATAGCGAAGTCATCAAGCTTAAAAGGGGCGTCTTGAACCTGAATATTCATGCTAAGCGTCGGCTGAATGCCGACGAACAAGGTATGGCCGTCGGAGGGCGCCTTCAGGAAAGTCATTGCACCTAGCAAGCCGCTCGCGCCGGGACGGTTCTCCACAATAATTGACGTGCCATCAAGCTGCTTTTCCCAATGCTGGGCCAAACCCCTGGCAAACCGGTCGATCGAACCGCCGGCACCGAAAGGCACGATCATGGTGATATTCTTGCTTGGCCAGTCTGCCGCATAGACAGGGACAGCTAGAAGAGTTGCCGACAGACTGATGGCCGACCAGGCGATAAACTTGCGCAATCCGAACATGACGTTGTCTCCGTTCCGTTTATTGTGAATACTGACGATTTGTATGGTGTGGCACAATGCAGACGTCTGCAATATACAATGCAAACGTCTGCATTTGCAAATTTTATCGGCCGCGCAAAATTGCGTCAAGCGAGTTTTATCAAAAATAGGCCTTAGAATCGTCCGTTAAGGCTGCTCTGTCAGCCAAGTGCCAGCCCGGAGCAATACATGAAGAAGAATGTCCAGCGCAGCAATAGTCCTGTCACCATCAAAGATATTGCGTCGGTTCTAAGCGTTTCCAATGCGACCGTATCTCGGGCTTTGGCGGATTCCCCCTTGATCAGCGACCGCACTAAGAATCGTGTCCGAACGGTCGCGGCCGAGCTAGGTTATGTACCCGATAACATTGCCAGAATGATGCGTGGCGAAGCCTCTAACTTGGTAGGCTTCATCCTTCCCGATGTACAAAACCACTTCTATAGTGCAATGGCCAAGATGCTGGCGGAAAATGTGTCGACCATCGGCCTTCAATTGGTTCTGGCAATATCCGAAGGAGACCCAGAGCGCGAGTTGCGTCATGTGCGCGAACTGCGCCGCGCTCGCGCACAAGGCATCATCGTTACACCCGTCGCGGATATGTTGCCTGAAACGGCAGATCTGCTGTCAGGAATGCGTACCGTCCAACTCGTTCGATCTCACCCACTAGTGACGGCCGACCTCGTGACGGCACAAGACGCGCGAGCCATTTCCGTTTCCACGCAGTACCTGCTTGAGCTTGGACACCGGAAAATTGCTTACTTGGGGGGCGGCGCCGAGATATTGGATAGCGGTACCAATCGCTTGGCTGGCTATCGTCGCGCCATGTCTCAAGTCGAGGGCGGCGTATGTATGGAACTTCTTACCGCCCCATACCCCGAGAATGGGTACTCAGCTGCCCGACAAATACTGGAACATGCCACCCCGCCATCAGGCTTGGTTATAGGAAGTTCGCAGTTAGCGGTGGGAGTGTTGCGCGCCATTCGCGAAATGAGTATACGTGTACCCCAGGACCTTTCTGTAATTTCCTACGATGATCCTGACTGGTTGCAGCTCTGCGGGCCGGGGATCAGTACGATTGCCCTCCCCATCGCTGACATGGCACATCAGGCTGTCAACCTCATCGATGCGCGATACCAGGCAAAGACGGATCGTTTAGAGTTCGCCGTGGATTCCCTGGGACCCGCCACAAAGCATTTCTCATTCCCCGTTTCGCTTGTCGAGCGTGGCAGTTGCATGCCCCCGCTGATCGATTAGACCGCTACCGACCGCCAACCGTCCGAAAAATCTTCATGCTATCCACGTCTCCACCGATCTCTTCAATAGCCTCTTCCCATACCTCCAGCACTTTCGGCACCAACGGCATCTCCAGACCTTCGCGTTGGTAGCTCTCTATAAAGTTACGTACGTCCTTGGCAATTAAAGCCGAGGTAAAGCTTACGCTGTCGTCGTCGCGACGTACTGTTTCAAGCTTGTTGGCCGAGACGTAGCTTGCGCCGCTGGAGCTATTGACTACTTCGCCGAACTTGTCGAACGAGATGCCGGCGGCGCGGGCGAAGCGCAGCGCTTCGGTAAAGCTGATGATATTAGCCGCAAGCAAATAATTATTTGCAGCTTTCATCACATGCCCATCGCCCACCTTGTCCAGTTGAACAATCTTGCTGGTAAAGCTTGCGATGAGAGGCAACAAGGCACTGCCATCGGCGATTCCGCCGGCCATTACAGTTAGTTCGCCCTTCCAGGCTCGTGCAAGCCCGCCCGATACTGGCGCATCGTGGAAACCAATACGACGCTCGGCCAGCTTTGCGGCAAGGCGCTGCGTTTCCGCCGGAATAGACGAGCTGCAATCAAGAATCACGCTGTCCGGTCCCAGGATGTCCATTAGCCCAGGTCGGCCATCCTGTCCTTCCACGACGGCCGAAACCACCTTGCTATCGGGCAAGCACAGCACGACAACAGTACATTCCTGTAGACCTTCCAGCTGTGGCACAAAGCTCAGCAGTGCTGCATCCGCCTGAGCTTCGGGCGGCAACGCCGCAGGACGCGGATCACAAACCAAGATGGGGCTGCCCATACTGCGGGCGATATTCCAGGCTATCGGCAGGCCCATTTTGCCTGCACCGACAAAACCAACTTTCATTCTTCTCTCCAGAATTTTTGCGGTGGCAACCTTAGCCGGCGATACTGGCGCCTGTTAGGCCACCGTCCACCAGGAAGTGCCCCCCGGTAATGTATGACGCCAGGTCGGACGCCAGGAAGGCAGCCATGTGCGCAACGTCTTCTGGCTGGCCCAGCCGTCCCAGCGGCACTTGCGCGGCCCGACGGGCGAGCGCTTCGTCGAAACTGTTATCGCCGTAAGAGCGGGCCAGCGTATGCCGCACCCGTGGTGTGTCTATGAAGCCCGGCGCAATGGAGTTGGCACGTATGCCATAAGAGGCATTCTCTTGCGCAACCAGGCGAATAAAATGTTCCATGCCGGCCTTGGACGCCGCATAGAAGCTGTGGTTATAGCCAAGGTGACGATGCGCCCAGGCCGAACTGGTGGCAAGGATGGTTCCGCGCCTTTGCTGTCGCATCTCTGGAAGCACCGCGCGGATGATGTTGTGCATACCAACCACGTTGGCATCAAGGACAGCGGTGAACTGCTCCGGGTCCAGCGACGAGGTGTCGGCAGCAAAGCCGATACCGACGTTGTAGTGCAGGATGTCAATGGGCCCACTTGCTGTTAATTCCGAGCTGGCGGCAAACGCCTCGGCGAAGTTGGTCACGTCCAGCACTAGGGCTTCAGCTGTGCCGCCCTGCGCGACAATCAAAGCAACCGTGGCATCGGCTGCGTCCGAATTTCGGTCGGCGACGATGACGTGTGCGCCACAGGCTGCAAAGCTGCAACTAATTGCTCGTCCTATTCCGTTGCCTTCACCATATGTGCCACCGCCGATGACGAGAGCACGCCGTCCTGTCAATTTAATCTGCATCGTTCAACTTCTTGCCATAGGAGAATTGTTGAGCCCGAGCCGTCTGGCTAATTAGATCAACCTCGCGCCGTAACTGCTCGACGACCTCCGCTTTGCGGTCCCCGATCAAGCGCGAGCTGATCGCGGCCACGCTGATGGCACCAATGGGTCGTAAGGTTCCTGGAAAATGGATGGCCATGCCCAAGGCGGACATGCCGTCCAGAAGGTCTCCGTCGCTGACGGCATAACCTTGTTCTCGGGTTCGGCGCACACGATCCTTCAGCTCCGCCGCCGATATGGGGGCGTACCGATTGATCAATGGCTGGAAGCGTTCGATATAACCGTCGACGTAAGCATCGTCGTTCGCGGCCAGTAGCGCCATGCCGACTGCACCGATACCTAGCGGCCAGATGTCGCCCTCGTCCAACGAAAGCGTACGCACCGGATAGCTGCCGGTGAACCGAAGCAGGCACTGCATGTGGTCATTCTCGGCCAGGACGCCAAAGGCCGTATCACCAGTGTCGTTAGCGATGCGCCGCAGCGAGGGCCGAACCAGGACGGCAAAGTTCTGCCCGAGTGCTTTCGCACCCAGTTCCATCATTCTCCCGCCAAAGAGGTAGGCCTCGTAGGTACTGTCGTAGGCCACGAAGCCCACCTCCTGCAAGGCCTTCATCAAGCGAAAGGCCGTTGCCTTCGGCAAGTCTGTCCTTCGTGCAATTTCCGCCAAGCTGACCATTTCCGGATACTGATTAGCCAAGCAGTCCAGCAAGAGGGCATAACGCGCCGCCCCCTTGTTGACTGCTGAAAATTGCACAATTTCGCTGTCAGGCATTGTTTCGACCTTCTTCGACTACTTCGGAATGGGATAAACCAGTTTTTCAGTGGCTACCTCTGCTGGCGCAACCGGCACCAGACCTTTACCAGGCTGATTTTGTAGCACAATGGCCTCCATGCCGGTCTGCTTACCGTTCTGGTCGATGGCAAACTTACCGCTAATGGTGGTGATCTGGCCACTCAGGTCCAGGGCGGCCTGCTTCAGTTCAGCGGGCTCGACGGATTGGGCCTTGGTCAACAAGCGTTCCAACGCGGCTCCTGCGCCATAGGCCAGCACGGTCTGAAAATCCTCCGAGTACGACACGGAGGGGAACAGTTCCTTATAGCGTGCGACGAACTCTTCGTTCTGCAAGCCATCTGTGATGTCCCATTTCACTGCTGGGTCGTATTGAGTATGGCTAGTGATGTATTGCGCCGCCTCGCCCAGCTCAAGAAACTGCGGGGTCGAGCCGTACATCATGTAGATATTGTTGAACTGTATATCAAGTTCGCGCATCTGCCTTACCATCAAGATGCTATCGACTTCGTAGGTGTGGGGGTAGAACGCTTCGGCACCAAGCGCCTTGGCCTTTTGAAGAATGACCGAAAAATCTTTGGTGCCCTTCTGATAGTTTTCGTTCATGACCACATCGAAGCCCATCTCCAGCGCATTCTTGTACGCGGCCTCTGCAAGGCTGGCGGGGAACGCTTCGTCGACATAAGTGATCGCTATCTTCTTGACCCCAGCATCCTTGAGCATACGCAAATTAGTATTGGGGATAAGCGACGAAGGCACGACTGCCGAGACCAGGTTCTTGTAGCCTTGTTCGTAAATGCCATCGGACGAGGCCGACCACGAAATCATGAACTTGCCATTGCGTTCAGCCACCGTGGCAGCTGCGCTGGTCAAGGTCGAACCGAAGGGAGCAATCAACACATCTACCTTCTGATTGGCGATCAGGGTCTCGTAAACGCGGGGAACCATTTGCTTGTCACTTCGATCATCCAGCGCGACCAATTCGACCGGTCGTTTTTCGCCCTTGAAGTCGATGCCACCGCGCCGATTCACGTCGTCAATCCATATCCGCACACCGCGCTCACCCGATTGGGAAGCCAGCATGAATGCACCGCTATTAGATACGGTAATTCCGACACGCAGCGGTTCCACCTTTTGTGCCTGAGCTACGGTGCCACAAAGTGTCAGCGCAGCCATCGTTAGGCCCAGCAATTGTTTAATCTTCATCATTTCTCCTTGCCTCACTTTTAAACTTTGATCAGGACGGCTTCGCCTTGACCAAAACCACCACAAATGGCGCAAAGCGCCAATCCGCCTCCTCGTTGCCGCAAAATGGACGCTGCCTGCATAACGACGCGCACACCTGAAGCGCCTAACGGATGGCCAATCGCGACCGAACCGCCATAGATATTCGTTTTCGCCTGGATCGCCTCTGGCCGCCTGCTCAAAGCTTCGCCCAGTAGGCGCGTGCTAACCAGGGGCGTCGCGGCAAACGCTTCATTGATCTCGATCACGGCAATATCGTCCAGAGCCAAGTTATTGCGCTCGAGCAAGCGCAATAAGGCAACATAAGGCACCGAAGTACCTTCCTGAATTTCGCCGGCAACCTGCACCCAATCCAGAACTTCAGCCACAGGCTCTATGCCGGAAGCCCGCATGGCATCGCCTTCCATCAAAATCATTCCGGCCGCACCGTCGGAAAGCCCGGGCGCATTACCGGCAGTGATGGTGCTGCTGTTGTTCACCGTGCGCAGCGTGGCAAGTTTGGCCCGATCCGCCCCTGCCCGCGGCCCCTCATCGAGTAGCGGGCCGGTCAGCCCGGGGCCGGGCGCGAAAAGCAGCCCTTCATGCAGGTTGCAGGCAACGCCGGCGAAGTGCTTCTCGTGGCTTGCGTGCGCCCAATCGTCTTGCATTTCTCGGCTGACACCATACTTCAGCGCCTCCTCCGAGGTGTATTCTGCGATCGTCTTGGGCGATACGCGGCCTGCCAACAACAAGGGGTCGCTGGCGATCAGGCTGGCGATACGGCGATCGTTGCCGCGTGACAGCAAGACCGGCATATTGGAAAGGCTTTCCACACCCGCAACCATGGCCTTGACGCCACCCCCGCTTTTCAAGTACGCGGCAGCGGTTGAGATCGCGGTCATCCCGGTGCAACAGGCGCGATCAACCGCGACTGACACCGTGTTATTGGGCAAGGAAGAGCGGACCAGCATCTGGCGTAGGCTGGTCAAGTAGCTTCCGCCCAGCAGTCCCGAGCCGCCAAAGACAGTATCCACCGCTCCAACGGCCGGATCGCGGCGTATCAGTTCGTCCATCAGCGCAGTACCCAGGTCGATGGAATCCAGCCCCGCCAGCATGCCCCGGAACTTGCCGAAAGGTGTACGGGCCATGGCGGTAATGAAAACATTACTCATTGCTTTTCCTCCATCCACTTACGCAGTGCCTTCTTGTCGATTTTTCCGGTCGGTGCCTTCGGCAGCGCCGGCAGTTGATAGAATTCCTTAGGCGTCTTGATGCCCAAAATTGGCTTGAGCACCGCTCGCAAGCCATCGACATCGCGTAACGATCCATCATGCGTGGAAAAGAAGCAGGTGATCTTCTCGCCCCACTCCTCGCATGCAAGCCCTATTACCGACACTTCATCGATGTCGTCCAGCGCCGCAACGGCAGCCTCGACCTCGATGGGGTAGACATTGAACCCGCCCGTGATGATGATTTCCTTGGCACGGCCGACAATTCGAAACAGGCCAGGCTCGGCTTCGACGCCAAGATCACCCGTCAGCACATAGCCATCGCGCTGCGCGTCAGCGGTCAACTGCGGCTGGCCCCAATATTCCAGCATCGTGTGTGGCCCACGGACACAGATCTCGCCTATTTCACCTTGAGGCAAGGGCTGGCCCTCCGGGCTCATGATGACCATATCGGTGTATACGTAGGACCTGCCAATGAAGCCTGCGGCGTCATCGCGATCAGGCTCGCGGCGCAGGTCGTAGAAGCAGCAAGTCATCATTGCTTCGGTCTGGCCGAAGTTCAGCACTATCCGACGACCGAAGGTCGACATGGCGCGTTTCAGCAAGGCCGGGCTGGTCGGAGCGCCACCAACCCCTATCCATTTCAAGCTGGTGCGCAAGGGATGGGTTTCACCCACCAATGCGACAATGCGCGAAAGCGTGGTGGGCACGCAGGTAGTGATGGTAACTTCCTCGCTCGCGGCAAACGCCAGCATGGCTTCCACATCGCCCGCCGGAAATATTGCCGCCCGCGCGCCGCGCAGCAGCCCTGCATACAGATAGCTCCAGCCCGCATGGGTAAGCGGCCCAATGAAGGCCAAGGTGTCGCTTTCTGAGATGTCGCGGTCGATCAGCATATTGGCAAAGACGTAATGCCAGTTGGCGTGAGTCAACACCACCCCTTTAGGCTTTCCGGTTGAGCCAGATGTGTAGGTAATCGAGCAGCGATCATTGGCCTGTGGCAATGTCGCCGTGCCAGCCCGGCTGCCCTGGCACAAACTCTGGGCCGAGACCGCGCGCAGCGAACCTGCATTGGCCAGCAAGCCATGCGTCTTTTCTTCGTAGACGACCAACGCTGGAGCACAATCGGACAGCATGACGGCAACTTCGGCCGCGGTGCACTTGATGTTCAAGGGAACCCGTATGATGCCGGCCGCCTCGGCTGCCAGCGACAGCGTAATGAACTCCAGGGTGTTGGAACACAGCAAGGCCAGGCGCTCGCCCGGTTTTACTTCCGCAGCCAGACGTTTGGATTGCGCATCGACGGCGTCATGCAGTTCGGCATAGCTGATGGTCTGGCCGTCGATAAACAAGGCCGTACGGCCAGCGTACTTGCGACAATTGTCCAGTAGATGGCTGATGGGCGTCATTACTCGTCTCCGTAAGCGCTGGCCAGCATGTGCTCGATCTTGGCGGATAGGGCAAAGACCAAAGCGTCGTCGCCATGGGCGCCAATAACCTGAATCGAATGGCGGAGTCCTTCGGGCGTTGTAGCGGTAGGCAGCGCCATGGCGCACAGGTCCAGATAGTTCACTACCCGGGTCAAGTCGCCCAGCGGCATCGCGCGCTCGATAATCTCGTCCACGGGTGGTGGCAATATAGGCGTAGTGGGAAACAGCAAGGCATCAAAACCCGCCGTTGCCGCTACCATCTCTTTGCATTTGGCCGCGCGGACCTCCCATTCACGGTCGTAATCAGCTGGCGTGAAACGCCGCGCATCATTAAGCCGATACGACACCCCGCGATCAAGGTTCCCGGAGTCGTTAACCAGCGTATCGCCGAAAGCCGACACCGCCTCGTGGCCGATCAAGCAAGCCGTACGTGCAAGGACCTCGTCCACATTGATGGGTAGAACAAAAGGCTCAAGCTGCAAGCCCTGGGCAGAAAGAAGATCACAAGTTTCGCGGAAAGCATCGAGCACGCGAGTGCAATAGCTACCATAGGCAACCGGGTCAACAACACCTATGCGTAGCGGACGTTCCATCGTAGGTATGGGCCGGTGAGCCGAGCCTGGCTTGGCCGTCAACGCGTCAAACAGTGCCCAGCAATCGGCAACCGTACGGCCCATCGGGCCAATCACGTCAAAGCGGCTACACAGGGTGGTCAGCCCCGTATCCGGCACTAGGCCCCAAGTAGGCTTGAAACCGGTAAGCCCATTCATTGCTGCGGGAATACGAACGGACCCGCCGGTATCGGTTCCCAGCGCCAAAGGTGCCAGCGAGGCCGCCACCGCCACGGCCGAGCCGCTGGACGATCCCCCCGGCACGCGGTGGCGCAGCGCATCCAGCGGATTGCGCGGCGTACCACTAGCCGTATTGGTGCCCCAACCGCCAAAAGCAAACTCGACCATATGCGTGTGGCCCAGAACTATTGCCCCTGCCACTCGTAGCCGTTTGATTGCCTCTGCATCTTCTGGTGCCGGCTCGACCCGACGCACTACTGATCCAGCAGCGCTACATTGCCCGACAATGTCGATATTGTCCTTTACTGCCACAGGCATGCCATGCAAGGGGCCGCGCCATATACCCGCTGCAAGCTCTGCATCCAGTTTCCGAGCCTGTAGCCGCGCCTCGTCGACAAAGACCGACCGGTAGGCGTGGTGCCGATCATTTTCGGCCGCAATTCGCGTAAGGTACTGCTCCAGCGTGTCGACCACGGTTTGTTGCCGATTGCGTATCGCTTCTGATAGGCCTGTGGCGGTTTCAGTATTTTGCAAGACCATTTCCCAGCTCAATCCACTTTGTGGGCAATCCAGCCCGAAATCAGGTCCATCATCTCGGCGTTGCTGCTCATCGATTCAGTAGGGCAATCGATCTTGTTACGCCCAAGCTCCAGAACATAAAGATGGTCAGAAACATTGACGCACTGGCGCACGTTCTGGTCCACCAACACCACCGTCTTGCCCTGCTCCTTCAACAACAGCAGGAACCGATAGATTTCCTTCGAGTACTTCGGTGCGATCATCGCGCTGGGCTCATCGAACAAGATGACCTTGGGGTCGGTCATTAGCGAGCGCCCTATTTCCAGAAAGCGCTGCTGGCCGCCCGACAGCGTCTCGGCTGCTGCGCCGTCTTTCTCTGCCAACATCGGAAACATGGCATAGACACGGTCAATGGCTTCGTCGATACGGGCACGATTCTTACGGATGCTCCAGGCACCCAGGATCAAGTTATCGCGTACGCTTAACCCACCGAAGAGGCTGTGGTTCTGCGGCACAAAGGCAATGCCACGGCGAATAAGCTCGGTTTGATCCAGTCGCGTAATTATTTCGCCGTCGTACCATAAGTCGCCCCCACCAACGTCCAGCATCCGGTACATTGTTTTCAAGGCAGTAGACTTGCCTGCGCCATTGGGGCCAATGATGCCGGTGATGGAGTTCTTGCGCACCTGAATGGACAACTCCTTCAGGATGGTGATGTCTCCGGAGTACGAGACACTGGCGTTGCGCAGTTCTAAAATGGTGTCGCTCATCTCATTCCCCAAGATAGGCTTCGACCACAGCCGTCGAGTTCTGGATGGCCTGGGCATCGCCCTGGGCAATGACTTCGCCCTGATTAAGCGCAATAATGTTGTCGCTTAACTCATAGATAGAAGTCAGGTCGTGACTGATCAGCAGCACGCATTTGCCCGCGTCACGAAAGCCCTTGATCAAATCAAGGAACAACCGGATCAGGCTTGGGTGCACGCCGGCGAAGGGTTCATCCAGCAATATCAGCCGGGCATCGTGATACTGAATACGCAGGAGCTCGATCAGTTTCTTCTGGCCGCCCGAGAGTTCATTGGCGGTGTTGTCGCGCAAACGATAAAGATCCACCCGACGCAAAAGATCGTCTATCTCGCCATGCCGGGTAGGCCCGACTTCGCCGATGGCGATGTTCTCGCGCAGCGTCAATGAGTTGAACAAGCGCGGGATCTGGAAGGTGCGCCCCACCCCCAACCGGGTAATACGATTGGTAGGCATGTTCTGAATAGGCTGGCCATCCAGCAGAATTTCGCCCGAAGAGACCGTATACAAGCCACAAAGGCAGTTCAGTAGCGTACTTTTGCCCGCGCCATTCACGCCGATGATGCCCGTGATGCTGGATGGCACAGCGCTAAAGCTTACGTCGTTGATCGCAATCAGCCCACCGAAGGCTTTGCGAATATTCCTTACCTCTAGCCCCTGTGTCATTGGTTACGCCCTCCAAGGATGCCGTGCGGAAATAAATAAACGACCACGATCAACGCCACATAGCTGACGATCTGAGCCAAGGTCTGGCCGCCGTACAAGATAGTCAGTTGCTCGACCAGACCAAAGAGTATTCCGCCGAAGATTGCGCCCACCGGGTTGGACAGGCCGCCGATGACGATCACCACAAAAGCGATAAGTGTCAGCTCCATTCCACCCGTAGGGTTGAACGCGGGAAAGACCAGCGCCGTCAGAATCCCCGTCAGGCCAGTAAGCACGATCGAGACCGTAAAAGCCGCCGCCGTCACTCGTCGATAAGGCAGCCCTATTACAGCCATGGCCGGACGATTCATAATGGTGGCGCGCAACGCCTTGCCGTGGATGGTGCGAAAAAGCACCCACCAGATCATGGCAATGATGACCACGCCAAAACCTAGTGCCACCAGACGAGCCTTAGGGACGATCAGTCCTGCAAACTTCACATAGGCCGGAGAAAAGCCCAAGTCGATGGAGCGCGTGTCAGCCTCGAAGAACAAGAGCAGCAAGGAGCCGATAATCAGCGAGACGCCGTACATCGCGAGGAACGAAGGCAGCTCGTGATCGTCGTTTTTCATCAAGCGGGGCACGATGATGTAATAGATCGCGGCCCCTACGATGGCAAAGAAAACGATGGCTATCGGTAACGCGACGATCAGCGGCAAAGCGAATACCGACACCACCACAAAGGTAAGGTAACTGCCGGTGATAACGAACTCGCCATGGGCGAAGTTAACGATCTTCATCGTTCCGTAGATAATCGCAAGGCTGCACCCGATAATGCCGTAGATGGTGCCGACGATGATCCCGTTCAGGATGGTTTGCAAAAGCAGTTCAGTCATGGCGCGCCCTCCTTACAGCAGCCACTTGCGCAGGCGCTTCCAGCGCTGCGTTATGGACCCAATGATGCCCTTCGGAAAGAAGACCATCAGGGCAACTATGGTGACGCCAAGCGCAAGATTATTCAGACTGGGGAAGCGCTCCCATATGTAGTTATCGACGCTGTACATCATCATGGCGCCTATGACGGGACCGATTACGGTGCCGAAGCCGCCGAAAGCCGCGAAAATGATCGCCTTGGTGCTGATAAGCAAGTTAAAGGCAGATTCCAAATCGATGACGCTGGAATACCAGGCTTCGATTCCACCGGCCAGTGCACCCAGCGCAGCCGATATCATCCAGGCATACAAGCGCAGCCGCTTGACATCCAGACCAGCAACTTGGGCGGCCTCCATATCATCGCGAATAGCGGCCAGATGCGTTCCGAAACGCGACAGGCGTATCCAGAATGAAATAGCGATGGCGACCAAAGCCAGGGCCAGCATGCTGTAGTACGCCAAGGCTGGATTCAAATTGCCAACCAGGCTTAGTCCATGAGCGCCGCCTGCGATATCCGTAGGCGCCATGGAAATCAGCGCGCGACAGATCACTGCGATGGCCAGACTGATCATCGAGAAGTAAATGCCGCGCAACGACAGAATGCGCGAGAAAAGCAGGCTGGATGCAATCCCGATTACCAGCGTGCCGGCCAGGGCCAGCGCAATAGGGAAACCCAGCTTGCCGGCAAGAATGGCCGTCGTATAGGACCCGAGCCCAAAGAAGGCGACATAGCCGAAAGCCACATAGCCGGTAAAGCCGGCCATAACGTTAATGCCGGACGCCAGCGCGACCCACATCAACAGATAAAAGTAGAACGACAGCGCCCCGGTGGTCGCCGGCACTGCGGCAAAATAGCCAGTACCGGCCAGAAGCACTACGCCATACGCGAACAAGACGCGCCGGTAGCGTACCGCCCCTTGATCCTGTGGTGAGTCAGACATCGGACACCCTCATTAAACAGTCTTCCCAAAAGAGTGTTTCGATATTATCACTATTTATGTAGAATAAACGAAACGCACACCTCCATACATTCCCTAGGTAGCAAAAAAAGGAAACGCAATGTCATTAGTCAAAGTCCGAAAAAGAAGCCTCACTATAGAGACCACCTATCACGAGTTCGGCCCAGCCCCTAAGGTGCCGCTTAAGATGGCCGCCGCCTGTGCCGTCGTTGCCAACCCCTATGCCGGCCGCTATGTGGAAGACTTGCTGCCGTTCATGCAGGAATTGCGTGCTCTGGGCCATGAATTGGCGACGGAGCTAGTCAACGAGCTAGGCGGGAAAGACCAAATCGAGGTCTATTCCAAAGCCGCGATCGTGGGCTTGAACGGAGAAATGGAGCATGGCGCCGTCTGGCACGAAGCGGGCGGCTGGGCGATGCGCGAGGTCCTTGGCCAGCCCAAGGCCATCGTCCCTTCCAACAAAGCCGTCGCCCACGCGGGGTATCGCATCATGGTGCCAGTCCATTATGTACAGGCCTGCTATGTGCGCAGTCATTTCAACAGCATGGAGGTCGGCATTCAGGACGCGCCCCGGGCGGATGAAATCCTGTTCGCTCTTGTGATGGGGACTGAGGGGCGACTTAACCCGCGGCTGGGCGGGTTAGTGAAGGAGAATGTTGTTGGGGAGGATGGGCAGCGTTAAGGTCGGACGGACAGAAGGAGGCTGTAGCGCCCCCCTTTAGTAGGCACTGTAGGTAGCACCTCGGTACGCAGCCCATGCAGCCAAGGCGGGTAAGTGGTTACCGATTGAATATTGCATTCGGTCCCGACTACAGCGCACATCTCACGACGTAGCGTACAGAATTGGGCGGTCAATGCATACTAGCGCGCTGGAGGTCGTCACCGACTGGGCGCTGCTAGTCCGTGTCAACCTAGCAGTTCACGGGGATGAGGGTCGATAATCAAAACCAATGTGACCAATCTAGAGTCAGCCAACACCGCGGCAAAGGACAGCAAGCTTCTTGTTTATGGCTCCGCCTTGGAGGCTGTCGCACTTCTCTTGAGTGGTTCGATCTCAAGATCATACTTTGCCGCAACGGTATGCCCGACTCCGAGGGCCTGGCTCGTATGTTTTCTACGGTGGAACGGTCTTCTCGGCACGGACGATATGTCATGCCCAAGAAAAGCAAGTATAAATTGAATCCCAATAATGACAGGCAAGGCAGACAACATTACTGTGCCCGGGGACGACCATTCACCGACCGAAGTGCTCTGCCACCAATGATAGCTACCGAATAGCGTGCCGAAAGTGAAAAATGCAACGCCGAGCGGTAGCTCAATCGACGCCAACGACATATCTCTTAAGTAATAATTATAGAAAACTCGTTTAGCGAAATTGCGAACGTGCTTAAAGAGAAACTCTCCGACGATCTTACGTATTTTTAAATTGCTTACTTCTGCTCCGTATGCCGACGCCATGGGAACGTCTAGAACTACAGCACCCAAGGTATTCAACCGAAACAGCATGTCCGTTTCAAAAAAGTATCGATGGCTGATTTTTTGCAGCGGGAGATGGCTGGCCACATCTCTGTGAATAGCGGTATAGCCGTTCGTCGGGTCCATAATGTCCCAATAGCCCGACGACAGCTTGGTCATAAACGACAGTATCGCGTTTCCAAATAGCCGCAGCTTCGGCATGCTATGCAGACCTTCAATAAAGAAAAATCGGTTCCCCTTTGTGTAGTCGGCGGCCCCCGCAACGATGGGTTCGACAAAACGGAGAATTAGAGACGGGTCCATTTGCCCATCCCCATCGACCTTTACAAGCACGTCAGCTCCCGCATCCAATGCTGCTCGGTATCCAGACATAACGGCGCCGCCTACGCCCTTGTTGCTTGAATGTCGAATCACCACCAAGCGCTTATCGACGTGGCCTGAGAGGAGATCACCTGTGCTCTCGGGACAACAGTCGTCCACTACAAAAATGTGGGTGACATAAGGTCCGATCTTAGCAATGACATCAAGCACATGAGCCCTTACTTTAAAGCAAGGAATGATCACTGCGATAACCGGACTTGATGTCAGTAGGTGAGCTCCCTGTGAGGCTTCCATTGTTCTAATCTACTTCACTTATTTGTAAACTGACAGCCATACACCTGAAGCTATCAGTAGAGCCCCAGCAAATGTGTTCCACCCTACTCGTTCGCCCAATAAAAAATGGCCCAGTATAGGAACAATTACAAAAGCTAGGGCAGTAAAGGGGTAAGCAATACGCAACGGTGTCGTCTTTAATGCGTACAGCCACATGAGCGTAGCTAAGCTGTAGAGCGCTAATGCAACCATCAACTTAGCGCTGAGTATGCTGCCTATGAAGGTCCCGGCGGTCCAGCTTATTACGCTCGCAGCCTGCTTAAAAAGTATTTGCCCTGCCGCTAAAGCTCCTACCGTAGCGAGGATGAAAAACAACTGAGCAGTGGACATCTTTTACCTGTAATCGTTCGAAAGCAACGTTCGCGGATGAGTAAAACAGAACATCGCACGGCGTTACCAAACCTTTCAGAATGGCTATAATACCGCATTCGCCGTCTACCCATGGCTCGATTCCACCTCGCCCCGTACAAGCTAAGGCATGATATTTATCGCTATAGTCGCATTCCTCTTATCGGCTGTCGGTTACATCGGCTTCTTGCACTACGTCGCACGCATTCCGCTAACCGTTGCTCCATTCCTCTACACTTGCATCGTTGTCCTATGTCTTTATGCGTTTGGCCTATTCGGGCAGCTTCCACACGGGGCAACGGCTTGCCTTGTCTTAGGCCTCTTAGCTGGGATATTTGCCGTATGGCACAGCCGCCGAGACTCTAATATCAGCAACTCCAAGTTTGCATTGGTAGACACTCTTTATCTTATTCCGTTTGCTGTATTTTTCTTTGCAGTGCCCTACGATTATGTATTCACCGAATGGGACGAGTTTTCCCATTGGGGCCCAAGCATCAAGCTGATGTTTGAAACCAATTCGCTTTTCCAATCGGACTCGCCAATTGCGTTTAAGTGGTATCCCCCCGGGCAGCAGCTATTCCAGTACTACATAGTTTATTTTCTGGGATGGTCAGAAGCGAAGGTACTCTATGCTCAGATATTCTTAATCCTCGCTGCATTGCTTGCTACCGTAGGCTCATTTATCAAGCGAGAAAGTCCAGTCGGCGGCGTAGCATTCATCACTTCCTGCATTCTCGTTTATCTTTTCAAGTTCGATCTAGCCCACATCTTGGTCGACCCTTTACTTGCCGTACACTTTACCGCCACAGTTGCACTGGCTTGGTACGCGTCAAATAGACTTGGTTCTGCCATCATGCTATCGATCACGATTGCAGTACTTGTACTAATAAAGCAGATAGGACTAATCTTCGCTCTGATAGCGGTAGCAATCTACTGGACCAGCGTTTGGTTTTCCGACCAGGAAGAGACTGGGCACCGGGGAACTTCAGGTCGTCCCATTCTTTTGTTGCGCTTATCACAGTTCACGCTTCCATTGCTCGCTCTAATTGCCGCATCACAATCGTGGAGCTGGTATGTCGCTAGCATCGGGGCCGTTCAGGATCTGACGCTGCCATCTTTCCGCGATCTCTTTGAAGCTCCGTTGCTCGAACGCACGCAGGCCACCGCCATGGCTTTTTTAGATCGAATTTTGAGCATAAAATTTTTGGGTCCGTTCGCTGGGTTCGCCGCCCTAAGTGCTATCGCAGTTAAGTTGAACCCGCCCGTGGGCCAAAAGAAGGCGTCAGTGCAACTGGCTATCTTATTCGTTAGTGCCATCGGTTACATCGGATTCTTATTTATTAGCTATCTACTGTTCTTTACTGAGTACGAGGGAATGCGGCTGGCATCGTTCCCGCGCTATAACAAGACTTATCTCCTGGCATGGGCATTAATTGTGAATGCCTTGCTTCTGAGCTATGCACAGTCGAAGAGTTTGAAAGCACAGTACTGGACGGCTGGTATAACGTTCGGGCTCATGCTTGCCATTGCGCCAAGTCGGTTCTTCGCCAACGTCCAGAGCCTGGGCGGCTCACCCAACCTTGTTCAGACTAGGCTGGACATCGAACAACTTTCTTCGGTCTTCCGCGCCAAGGCCGCCCCCGATGAGAAGGTGTATTTCATAAGCCAAAATTCCTCCGGCTACCATAAACTCGTATTCGCTTACCTGATGCTTCCGAGTCGCTCTTCAGACTCATGCTGGTCCATTGGCGATAGTTACAATAAGGCGGACATATGGACCTGCAATATCGCTCTATCTGCAGCACTTGAAGGCTACTCCTACCTTGCGATCTTCAACGCAGACCAGAATTTTTGGTCCAGTAATTATTGGCTTCTTAGCAAAGCGGCCGATGGTGAGCCTTGCCAAACCCTACGGGTAACTAGCATTGGGACTAATGTAGAATGCTTGGACCGATAGCGGTCGCTGCCCCAAAAGCTCTGAGAGCGAAGGGTCTTGATCATCACGCTCACTATACTAGCCCCGCCCGACAAGAAAGTTCGTTAACCACTTTGCAAAATGCACGGTTCGCCGAGCATAACTTGCATCGCTCAGAAAGAGAAAGCTACTAGAATGACCCCGGAATCCAACGACGCCGTTGCTCTCGCGATCGTCGTCCCCTGCTATAACGAAGAGTTAATGCTTCCGATTGCCACACCGCGTCTGCTCGCCCTTCTCAGCACGTTAAGCACTGACCGATTATGCCGAACGGACAGCTTCCTAGTCTTGGTCGATGATGGCTCTAGTGACGACACATGGACGCTAATAGAGGAGGCAGTGAAGCGTAATCCAACGACAGTCCGCGGAATCAGGCTTAGTAGAAATGTAGGCCACCAAAGCGCGCTGTTCGCTGGCCTAGAGTACTGCATTGGGAAATGTGATGCAGCAGTTAGCATTGACGCCGATCTACAAGACGATATCTCTGTGATCCGTTCGATGGTCGAAAAGTATCGCGACGGCGCAGAGTTGGTACTCGGAGTCAGAAAGTCTAGAACGAGGGACACCTGGTTTAAGCGAAATACTGCTAGAGCGTTTTACCGGTTGATGCGGCAAATGGGAGTCGCGCTTGTCGCCGACCATGCCGACTTCCGTCTGATGTCGCAAAAGAGTCTAATGAACCTGGCACTGTATCGCGAATCCAACTTATTTTTACGCGGTCTCGTACCGATACTTCATCGAAGGATCGAAACCGTGGAGTATCACCGTGCAGAACGTGTAGCTGGCGAAACGAAGTACCCGTTGAAAAAAATGATCAGTCTCGCATGGAATGGTATTACCTCTTTTTCTGTCGTCCCATTAAGGTTGATATCTCTGGGCGGTGCTGTAGTTTTCCTAACCTCACTGCTCATGATTGCTTACGCCATATACGGCCTGGCAGCCGATAATACGCTGCCTGGATGGGCCTCAATTGTCATCCCACTTTATCTGCTCGGTGGGCTTATTATGCTGTCCATAGGCGTGGCCGGAGAGTATATTGGAAAGCTTTTTATTGAAGTTAAAAGACGACCACGGTATTTAATCGACTCTATCACCGGCGAACAAAATGAACGGCAAAACGAAGATAAACTTTGATGAATATGCTGACTCGTATCAGCAACTTCTGGAGGAACAGCTTTCTTTTTTCAGTAAAGATCGGGGATTCTTCTCCGAGCACAAAGTGGCCATCGTCGCTGACCAGATTAAACACGCACCGCACTCGATCCTAGACTTTGGATCAGGGATAGGCCTTTCGCTACCGTACTTGAAAAAGCATTTCCCTGCCGCCCACGTGTCGGCAACAGACTTGTCCACCAAAAGTCTGGAGTATGTGCGCGAAAAGCACCGAGGCGTTGAGGTGCTTGGGGACGATGAGTTGGACATGAGATCGTTCGATCTTATTTTTGTCTCTGGCGTATTTCATCACATACCGATCGAGCAACGAAGCTTGATAGCGAAGCGCTTGATACGGCTTCTAACATCCTCGGGGACACTATTCATATTCGAGCACAACCCTTTGAATCCAATCACACGCCGAATGGTCTCGACGTGCCCTTTCGACGAAGACGCCGTTCTTTTGTCGCTTCCAAGCTTAAAAAGGCTTGTATCTACATCAGGAGCGAGTAAGGTCTCCGGCGGATACTGCCTATTCTTCCCTCCGAGCCTTGGAGTGGTGCAGCCGCTTGAACGATTTATGCGCTGGCTGCCCCTTGGAGGACAGCATTTTGTTGCAGCCAAAAAGTAAAAATCTTGTCATCCAACTGGTCAAATTTTCCTTAGTGGGTCTGCTAAACACAGTTTCGGGATTTAGCATAATTCTTGTGCTGATGTGGCTGGGTTATTCGCCTTACCTTAGCAACTTTGTGGGTTATATCGGTGGATTGTGCCTTTCCTTTATTCTCAATAAACGACTGGTCTTCCTATCGCGAGGTGAATGGCGCACTGAAGCACTGAAATTCTTCACCTCCTTTCTGATCGCCTATTCGCTAAACTTCTTTACTTTATATTACTTGATAACATTCGGGCTTGTTCCAATCATGGCACAAACTGTTTCTATAGTGATGTATTTCTTAGTAATGTTCATACTGACGAGACAATGGGTATACAAAAAGTAACTTGGTTAGTTTTTCTCCGATGGGCTCTAGTGGCTATAGTTGCCGGCATCTTCGTTATCTACCCGTTTGAGAGAGCGCACCGAGCTGCAAGCGTGCAGTTCTCGGGGCTCTCCACAGCTGGCTGGGCTGCAACAAATGGCTGGATACGAGCGGCTGAATGTGCTCAAACTACACGCGTCTTATTAGCCCTTTGCGTAGATGGAAAACAGTACCCTATCGCGGATGGCATATTAGCAGACGATCCAGGTCATGCCCTGCTCCTTTCCCTCCGTGCGCTGGTACTCGACAGACCCGTTAACTTAGTCGACGTCGCGCGCATAAATCTTCTAATAAATTTTCTAGGTATGGCTGCCGTTACAGCGGCATTGATGTTTGCCCGACTTCCGTTAGTCGCGTTATATTTTTTAGTTTTATCAGCATCAGTTTACACTTCATGGATTGGAATTTCACCGCACCCGGGTCTCCTAGGGGCGGCCAGCCTTGCAAGCGCCCTCCCACTTATTATTGTATCGGCGTCAAATGCTAAAACATGGCGGCGACTGGCGCTTTTACTGTGCTTCGGTGCGCTCGCGTTAGGTCTCGCTGCTCTAATCCGCGAGCCTATAGGCTCCATGGGGTGCTTAATATCAATTTTCGCTCTGGGCTATGTGAAATGGAGAAACAAACAGGTTCGAGCAATCCCTCTGCTCGCAATTTTTATGCTTATTGTCGTAGCTTGGCAAACGCCCCGGCTTGTCCTGGCTGCAAGGGACTTAACGTATCAACTTGAGCCAGCTAAGCTAATTCAAACCCACGGGACATCTCATAATCTATATTTGGGCTTGGGTGCGATAGAAAACGCATTTGGAATTAAGTGGGATGATAGCTTCGCTGCAGCAGAAGTAGAGTCCAGACGGCCGGGCGTTCCGTACGTATCTCATGAATATTATGACGTTTTATGGACCCTGTATTTAGAAAGACTTAAAGAAGATCCGCTGGAGGTTGCTCGCATATATTTTACCAAATCACTATTAATATTAAAGCAATCCTTTCCAGCGCGCGCACCAAGGCTCGGCCTGCTAATACTAATCTCTGTCTTATCTGCTGTCGTTATACGACGATATTTTTCGCAGACTGAGCTGGGGCGACGTCCACAAGTTGCAGCGGTCTGTTTAGCATTTATAATGCTATTTGTCGCCCAAGGGGCAGTAGCCCACCATAGTCGCGACTATGCCGCACCTATAAGTGTATTTATTGTCGTGTTATTCGCGATGGGATTAGACTCATTATCTCAGATATTCGGCCGACATCTATCGCGACGCCAGTCTCGATATAGATGACGTCTCCCCCTTAGGGCGCTCGGACGAAAAGCAGAACGCAGCCGACGTAATATAATAGTTCTTATTGGTTTATTGAAGACGTAGCAACATACTCCGGGATCCACAGTTTCAGTTGCTTTCGCACTTCGTCGTCAGACGGGAGTCTCGCGGTTTCCAGCCATTGGATAACTGCTTCATAATCTTCAACAGGAACTGGACGAGGCCGAGCCACTCGTAGTTTATTGTGGGAGGTTTTCACAGTTAGTTCCGAGTCGGCTAGCAACTCTTCAAATAGTTTTTCACCTGGGCGCAATCCAGTAAATTGAATTCCGATATCATCCTCTTTAAAGCCCGATAGGCGGATCATATTACGCGCCAGATCAAGAATTTTTACCGGCTCACCCATATCGAGCACAAAGATCTCCCCCCCCTCCCCCATAGCTGCCGCCTGTAAGACCAGCTGAGCCGCTTCCGGTATTGACATAAAATATCGGGTTATCTCCGGATGAGTTACAGTGACCGGCCCACCACTTGAAATCTGGGCGCGAAACCGCGGAATAACACTCCCGGTACTACCAAGCACGTTGCCAAAGCGCACCATCTTGAAATGCGTCGTTCCGCCCTCTCGATGCAGGACCTCACAGATCATCTCTGCCAATCGCTTGGACGCGCCCATCACATTGGTGGGGTTAACAGCCTTATCGGTGGAAATCAGGACGAATCTCTCTGTGCCGGAACGTCGAGCGGATCGTGCGACATTCAATGTGCCCAGCACATTATTTCTCACCGCCTGCCATGCGTTTCCCACCTCCATCAACGGCACATGCTTATAAGCAGCTGCATGAAAAACCACCTCCGGTGCCCATACGCTGAAAATGTCGTCCATCTGCGCCCCGTCTCTTACATCGCCAACCAATGCAACTATCTTGAGTTCTGGTCGGTGATCTGTAAACCATTGCTCGATCATATAAAGAGCTAGCTCGCTCGACTCTAGCAGAACGACATAACTTGGCTGAAAACGCGACAGTTGACGACATAACTCGCTTCCGATTGAGCCCCCGGCGCCGGTTACTAGGATGCGCTTACCGGCCAACAACGCTTCAACGTTGTGGTCATCGATGTGCACGGATTCCCGCCCAAGCAAGTCCTCAATTTTTACTGGACGCATCATATTGATAGCCACGCGTCCGCTCATTAATTCAGCCAAACCAGGTACCGTGAATAGTACCGCGCCGGCCGACGCAGCTACTTGGGTTACTTGCTGGAGCACCGCCGACTTTGCGGACGGCATCGCTAAGATCACGTGTTTGGCAGCCCATCGATCCAATACTTCTGCTAGTTGGCCCGTACCGCCTTCTACCCTTCTCCCAGACAGCTCCAGACCCCACTTGCTTTGATCGTCGTCTACTAACGCAACAACGTTCCATTCAGAACTTCGACCGAGCTCCCTCACCAGCATGGCACCCGCTGTTCCTGCCCCGACCACAACAACGGGCCTACCATTATTGCGCTCGCTCCCGTAGAGTAAATGCTCCTTCCACATTCGCCACGTAGCACGACCTCCGCCCATTATTAGCAGCAGCAGAAGAGGGTAAAGCAACACAATGGAGCGCGGCACTAATACGCTTCCTCTAGCCAGGACTGTAAACAACAACAATACTGCCGCCGAAATTGCGACTGCCTTTAAGACCCGCTTCAAATCGGGAATACTGGCAAATATCCACATACCGCGGTAGAGACCAGCCCAACGACAGGCCACCAGCTGAGCCAACAGTAAAGGGACCAACCCGACCCCGATGGTCGTCTGGTATGCCACAGGCCATTCAAAGTTAAATCTGAAGAGAAAAGCAGCGACCCACGCCACCGCGACAGCCGTCAGATCGAAAATGAAGATCAGGTATGAACGGAAGCTGGTACGCGCTAAGTAGTTATTCATGCATTTGCTTTCTTGGCGATAAGTTAGGCCAGCAGTCTGCTAGCTGATACAAGTGCGGCCCGTTGTTCCAGCCCCCAGCCTCAGGGCTGCGACTATAAGGGGCGTATAAGCTAACACCAACCCAATGGGGCCCTGCACTTTGCCCGACGCGACTAAGAACGCGATGGGGGCAAGCCAGAGCAGATTCACAAGAAGGATTACTGATATCACTATTCGAGGTCCGCCTAACATTGCGGCGGCATGCTGATAACCGTGCATGCGATGAGCCTCATACACCCGCTCGCCACGGGCCAAGCGGCGCAATAGTGTCAACGTCGAATCGACGATGAAAATTCCTAATAGAATTAACCAACCCCAGAAGATTCGAGAGTCTACCCATGCCGCTTGAACCGTCATGGCGCCAAGCATGATTCCGAGGAACCCGCTCCCAACATCGCCCATGAATATTTTGGCTGGCGGAAAATTCCATATCAAGAAACCAGCAGCCGCACAAGCCAGCAACACGGGGCCGCTAGCAGACTCTGGCGCTCCGAAGAACCAATGAAGCGCCGCGCCGCCTAAACTCACAGACACTGCCTCAACGCCTGCAATGCCGTCGATGCCATCCATAAAGTTGTACAGGTTTACAAACCATACCAGGCCTATCACGGTTAGCAATGAACCATATAGGCTCCAACCAGGTAGATCGGATAACTCAGCAATGGGCGGCGCCCCCCCGAACCAATAAACAATCCAAGCAGATCCAACAAAATGCACAAGTATTCTTCCCAGCGGGGGCACATGCGCACGGTCATCTAGAAATCCCACTACCGCGATGGCAGCTCCAGCGCTCACAGTACTTATTACGGCCCATCCAGTCTGTCCGTAGAGTGCCAGGCAGGTCAGCGCTGATAAGTAAGCAATGACGATTCCCAGTCCGCCACCGCTCGGCGTTGGCCTGACATGCGAGCTTCGGGCGTTGGGAACGTCGATCAAGCCTAACCGCGTGGCATGCCGATGAACCAAGCCCACTATGACTCCGGAAAGTAAGCAGCAACCCATGCACAGCGCGACCAGTGAGCCTGTATTCACGTTACGCCTTTATATATCGAATGGTCATGTCGCGTCACGACATCTCAGGTGAGACTAGACGACGTAACGTCTCTCGACTGCAGGAAGTGGCTAGCGGTGACGTGCAAGCCTTCCTCCGCAGTTATGGGGGGGTGCCAACCAAGCTCACCTACAGTTTGGGTCATATCAATTTGTAGGGAGTTGCATAGTCTGTCCGCGAGGGCGGACCTGCCGATAACACGCGCCCCGACTTCTAGGAGCATTACCGGTAGCGGAAACAGCCTTGCAGGGGAGCCCAGCGCATTTCCCATGCGGACGAGCAGCTCCGCAGTTGACATATCTTCGCCGTCGCTTACCAACAGGATCCGCCCCGCAGCATTAGGATGGTGAACGCATGTGGCTATTAGGTCGACCAGGTTACCAAGAGCTACCAAGCTGCGGCGATTATTGTTCACCGACCCAAGCGGTAAAGGAAGGCGGCGGACCAAGCAGCGCATCATCGCGGCGAAATTAGCGCCAACGCCAGGCCCATAAACGAGTGGCGGTCGGATAATCACGAACTCTAAGCCGGTACGCTCAGCCACACCTCGCAGGGCTAACTCTGCTTCCTTTTTAGAGATCGCGTATGCGTCTCGTGGTTCAACCAGGTCATCCGGAGTAAACGGTCGCTCGGGCAGCGTTGCCTCGCCATTTACCTTTATAGAGCTTAATAAGACGACCCGGCGTACGCCGCAACGGGCTGCCTGTTCAGCCAGATTGCGAGTACCCTCTGCATTGATTCGTAAAAATTCAGCGAGCGGGTCCACCGCCATGTCATTCATCATATGCACCCTCGCCGCTAGATGCACCACGGTATCACATCCGCGAAGCTGCGGTTCCCATGTATCGTCGTCCGCTATAGACCTTACGAGATGCCGCTCAATGTCTCTAGAAGGAGGGAGCCACGAGCTGTCTCTTACGAGCGCCCTGACCCGATATCCGTTGTCCGCCAGATGCTGGCAAAGTGCAGTACCAACAAAACCGGACGCACCCGTTACCGCGATTGTCATTCCCTCTTACCGTCCATTAACGACAGAATATCATCCGCCATGTCGTCCATGATTCTAGACCGACCATAGCGATGAACGAAGTCTTCCCGGACAGTTTCAACAATAGCCAATCGATCCAATGCCTTTATAGCAGCCTCCGCATCACAAGGCGGAAATATTGCGCAATTGGTCACCTCGCGCTGGAGAAATTCGGCGGGAAACCCGGCGACGCCAGCTAAAATAGGTTTCTTCATCGCTGCGTACTCGAAAATTTTGGACGGCAACACCTTGCGGAATGCAGCATAGTCGTTCAAATGCAAGAAGAGGACATCCGCCTTACCGTAATGATCAATCAATTGCTGACGCGGCATTGGTGCAAGAAGCGTGACGTTTCGAGCGCCCGCAGCAACCAGCGCGTTGGCAAGCGCCTCTTTTCGTCCACCATCGCCGATCACAGTAAACGACGCACGGCCTTGCAGCTTAATTGCGAGTTGCGGCAAGATATCATGCAGGCCTTGGCCCTCACCGATATTTCCCGCATATAAAATTTCAAGCATGCCACCCGGCGTATAATGGCTTTCGGAGCTTTCACCTCTCAAGAATTCCTCGTCGATTCCATTCGTGAAGAATGACCTTTGCTGACGGGGATAACGCGTTTCGAAGTAGTTACTGAACCCTTGGGAAACAAGGTTGACTCGATCGGCACGGGACACAGCCCAATGTTCAGCCAATGCAAAGATGGGCTTCGCTGGCGCGGCAAACTTCCTTGGCAAAACGTCTTTAATCGTATCCACAAAGATGTCCCTGATGTCCAAGTACAGGCGAGCGCGCTTTCGCTTCGCAACGTAGGCAGAAAGTACCGCAGTCATTAGCCGTGAAGAAGTGCCGATAACTATGTCATAGTGCTTGTCACGAACGGCCTTGAGCACTCCACGACTGAAAACGCCAAATGCCCGTGATTGATCAGCCATACCGCTTCTATGGGCGGGAAGCTGAATGCGACTTATTGAGAGACGTTCCGCCTCTTCGGCGGCCGGAGCTTCCACTGCAAAGGTGCTGTATCGGTTAGGTGCTGTGGTCAACACATCGATATGGGCTTCTGCCGGAGTTTTCCTCAACATGGCTTCGACGAGAGCCGTGGCTCGAAACGATCCGGCACAGAGGTCCGGACTATAGTAGAAGCTTATTATTAATATTTTCAATGCCATGTTCCTTTGTACGGTAACGTCCTGCTAACTCGGATCTATTCTAGCGAATCGATTGCATGACCGTTGATCGAATCGTCCGAGGTAAGACTGCATCTTCCAAGCATTTCATGACGGCGAAATAGAGAAAGTCACGCGAGCACTATTGTCCACCAAATCTACTTCTAGAACTGAGGTCGGGATTACGGTGCCGAACTCGGGCGCGTATGTCGCTGCTGCGAGGGCCGGCCGCCCCTCCTGCACCGTGACGCGAGTGACTTCGCCGCTCGGCAAGGTCAATTGAAGCGATTCTCCGTTGATCCACTGTGCCTTCACCTGGGGGTGAAAAATATAGCGAGCTACGGCCGGCAAAGAACCCCCGGTTACGGAGTCGGCCACGTCTAGTGATGAGGGTGACACTCTCCATTTTCGGGTGTGGATCGGTTTGCCTGGAAGTCTTCGATACCCGGTATGGGAGCATACAACCGTCGTAATGTCTCCACCCTCACATACATTGAGGCCGAATGGAACCGCGCGTCTCGCCACTCGGAAGCCTCCCCAAACTTCTGAGGAGCTCTCGCCTGCTATCTCTACTGTGCTGTGTGCCGCTGTTTGGCGCTCGCGTAGGCGCTCAGGCCCTAGGCCGTATCGAGATGTGCCACCGTTTACCACTACCCTACGACCGAAGATGGACAGCTCAAAGGAAAGGGTGTCAGCGTGAGCATGCCCCGGAAGATAGTCGACTGCAACTGGCGCTACGTCGAGGAGGACGACGATATTTTCCTTGACGACACGAATGTATCCACTATGTCTCAGATGCGCCGTCTTCGCCGGCGGCACTTCTATCGGAGAGAGGCCTAAATCCGCTGCATACCGCTCTAACTCATCTTTGTTAGGGGCGATACCGAAAGCAGCATCATTGAATAAAGCGATTTCTCCATCGGGATGGCACATCGCGGCTAACCATCGACGCATACCGCCTATTTTGTGTTCCCATTCTCTTACCAACGGCTGACGCATGAACTCAAGCGCCTTTGGATGCGCCTGTGCGATGTTATATAAGTCCATCATATCTTCTAGTGCCAATGCGTGATACATCGTGCTCCGTTCGAAATGCCCTCCGTCGGCTAGAATTTGCTCCGTGATCTCGCTCCTTAGAATCGCGACTCCTGTGCCCATCCATTTCTGCGCCTCCTTGCCATCGAAAAATAAGCCGGCAAAGATCAGTGCCTTGCCGTTAGAGAGCAAGTGATTTCCCAGAAGGTGGCGCTCCAGCCGCTTAGTGAGCCAGCGAGCTTGTATTGCCAAACTCTCGATACAACACTCTGGCAGCGTATTCCCATTCAAGGACCACTTCACCCAATTCACTATACGCAGTGAAGTGGGGTAGGGTTCCCACCCCGGACTTTCTCCCGGCGTATTCTGCTTCACCCAGTCACACAGAAGAGCGAGGTGCCATTCCTTCCGCGCCTCCGCGCCCTCTGCATTAAGATCATCAAAATAGTGCTGGTTATATCGCCAAAGAGCGTCGCGCCCCGGTCCACTCCAGCCGAGATCAGCCAACGAACCGTCTAGATTGAGAAATCTGAAGGAGTTAGCGGAAATGATGCTCGCAGGTCGTCGGGCCGGCCTTGACCATACTCCGGTCGCCACTCTGGCAGGAGGGGCGGCACGCATATTCGGGCGAGGTCGTACGGCTCGAAACCAGAGTCGAGCATATATCTGCACCGGCCGTAGATATCGCAAAGTATGCCAATATCTCAGGACGCAACCCAGTCTTTTCATAAAACGCTAAACCAGGTTCCGTGCTACTTGGATTGATACGCGACTGACTTCTACGATTTCTTCGAATGGAATAGGCGAGCCGGTTCCGCCTTCAATGGCCTGAACAAAGGCCCGCGCACAAGCAACCTGACCCTTATCTTGGCGCCAAAGATGCATCCTCGAAAACTGGGTCCATCCCCAGCCTCGTAACGTTCGGAAGTTATCAAGCTGAAGCACTTTGCCTGAGCAGAATACTTCAAGTCGCTCCTTGGGAAAGCCGGTGGCGCCATTAGCGAGATAAAAAATCGTACCTACCGAACCATCGGAAAATTCCAACGTGATCGTCGCCTTGTCGCCAGTGGATAACAAGGCGGAATGTTGACCCAAGGCTACAGCATGGTGGCGCACAATGGGAACGCCTGCCAGGTGCCTAAGTAAATCTATAAAATGACACGCCTCTCCTAGAATGCGGCCGCCGCCTACCAACGGGTCCTGCGTCCAGTGGTCGATTGGAATCGCCCCACTGTTTACCGTCATAATGAAATTCTTCGGCTCGCTGACACTACTAAGTAAAGACTTCATCTTTACTATCTGTGGGGCAAACCGACGATTGAACCCAACCATCACCAATTGGCTGGGCCGTTGAGACGCTTCCGCCTCGATGATTTGCAACTCCTCTTCGGTCAAACATAGCGGTTTCTCGCAGAAGACATGCTTGCCCGCACGCAGGGTTTCGGTAACCTGATGAGCATGCTGATTATGTCGGGTCGCAATGACCACTGCGTCGACTACGTCATCGACAATTGCCGTCGTTTCGTCCGTGGCAGCTCTGGAAAACCCGAATTTTTTACCATAATGGACCGCGCTAACTCCCGCACCGCTAACAATACAATGTAAATTGGCCTGGGCTTTCTTGAAGGCTGGAATCAGCATTCTTCCGGCATAGTTGCCCGCGCCAAGGAAAGCGACAGACACATTATCTGCAGTGTGTGCCTTTCGCGCCACGAGGTTGACGCTCTGTGCTACGCCATTCGATTCTGCGATGCCAGGAGTCCGGTATTTCAGGATAATGCCCAGCGAAGAAGCGCCCGACGACAACAAGGTATAGGCTTGCTCTGCCTGCTCGAAAGCATAACGATGCGAAATCAAATCGCTTGGATCGAGAACTCCAGCGCTCATTAGATCAAGAACCGCTTCAAAATTTCGCTGTTCAGTCCATCGAACGAATCCCACGGGATAATCCCTGCCGCCCTCTTCGTAAGCCGGGTCATAACGGCCGGGCCCGTAGGAGCAACTTACTTGGAACGACAGTTCCTTCTCGTAGAAGTCCGCTCTCGACAGCTCCAGCCCAGCAACCCCGACCAGAACGATACGGCCCCTTTTTCTGCACATCTGGGCGGCCTGCGCGATCGGCTCGTTACTAGTCGTCGTCGCGGCGATAATGACGCCATCAACGCCACGGCCGCGCGAAAATTCCTGGGCGGCAGCAATGACATCTTGCCCAGCCGCTGGATTGACGACATCAGCACCGAATTGGCGCGCAAGGTCAAGACGAGTAGAGTTAAAGTCGACGCCTAGCACGCGACAGCCTTGTGCACGTAGCATTTGGACAGTCAACAAGCCGATCAGTCCCAGCCCGAAGACTACAACGCACTCACCCAGCGTTGGTTGAAGCAGCCGAATGCCTTGTAGCCCGATAGCTGCAACAACAACGAACGCCGCATTTTCGTCACTAACATTCTCTGGAATTACAGCACAGAGATTCTGTGGCACTACAACAAATTCGGCATGCTTTCCGTTACTAATCACCCGGTCGCCGACCTGAAGCCCCTTCACCCCGTGCCCAAGCTGCGAGACTCTCCCCACGTTGCAGTAACCCAAGGCAAGTGGTTGCCGGAGTTTACTTTGGACCGCTTGATATGTCGCTGCTATTCCATCGGTACGTGCCTTTTGCAGCACCATGCGCACCTTCTCGGGCTGCTGGCGAGCTTTCTGAAGGAGTCCGGCTTTCCCAAACTCGACGAGCATTCGTTCTGTGCCAGCGGAAATAAGACTTACGGTAGTCTGTATGTGCACGTGCCGGTCAATCACTCCCGGCACCGGCACATCGGCCAGCGATGTACCGCCGTGGTTGAGGTCCTGAAGGATTTGTTTCATTTTTGCTGCGTCTTTAAAAACTTCCCGCGTTGATTATGTAGGACCAAGCGCTTTGCTTATCCATGCCCATTACTGTCCTGCATACCGTTATGGTCTAGCGCCATGACCTGGTCTAAGCCCTTCAACAGTTCTGACACGTGATGGGACCAAGTATATTGGTTCAGTGCTTTGCTTCTTGCGTTCGCGCCCATAATGTCTCGCCATTTGCTGTGACGTACTAAGAATTCCAACCCTAGCAGGAAATCATCAACGGAACCTGGCCGGCATAACACCGCCACGGAGTCCTCTGCTGGTGTGCCATGCGCCAAGTGCCCGGCCTCAATCCCTGGGGAGAGGACTTCACCTATTTGATCTAACTGGGACGCAACGATTCCCTTTCCCATTGCCATATATTCGAATAGTTTCGTGGGTGAGCCAAAAAATTTACTTCCATCGGAATTTGACACATGGGGCGACGCTAGTATATCTGCGGCCGCTAGATGCAGCGGAGCCTCGTCTTGAGGTATGAGGCCCGCTAACGTGTACAGCGTCTCATCCACGTCTTTCAGAATGCGACGCACGTCAGCCATTTTTTGGCCATCACCTACAAGCAGAAAATGGAGGTTATGTTCGCTTACCCAATGCGGTCGACGCTCATCCAATACTTTAATGGCCGTAGCCAGCACTTCGGCGCCGTGCCACTGACCGAACGTTCCCACAAAGCCCACAACCGTGGCGTCTCTGCGAATCCCATACGTCGTCCGCAAGGCGGCGACGTCTCTTATGGAAAAGCGATCAGGGGAAAATACCACTGGGTCAACACAATTAGGGTATGACACGATTCTGCGGCGATCTATTCCCTTTACGATCAGCTCATCGCGCAAAACATCAGAAATAGTAACGATCAGATGAGCGTGCCGCAACATCGCTGCTTCCGCCATCGCGGCTAACCTGTGAAACTGAAGCGGGCGCCCCCAATTTTTCGCAACCCATACCTCCGAACCATTGTATTCGACTACCAGAGGCACTCCGGCTCTTCGTGATTCTATAACGCCCAAGTAGTTGGCAGCGGATAGTCTCTGATAAATAAAAGAGAAGCCGCCTCGTGCCAAAACTGATTCGGTCAACTTCGAAAAATTGCGTTGGAAACGATAATTATTTAACTCGTAGGGTAGGCCATAGGCCCTTGGTGCTTTTACGCAGATGATTTCAACGGTAGGAGCGACCATAATAGGAGCCTCTGCTGAAGCGAAGACCACGTCCCGTCCAACCGCGGAAAGCCCATTGACTACGCCCGCTATGTGACCAACTGACCCTCCTGCCTTTATTCCGAACCATAAATTAGTTTTTAAATATAGAACTTTCCCTACGCTATCTGCACGAGCCGTCACTCTTGCACGGCCTAACAAGTATTTAAGTTGCAACCAAGAAACCGCCGCTTGCGCAAGGGACGCCATACTAGCGGAAATAAACTGGAACGCTCCGCTAACCGCCTCCATCCGGGATACCCGCTCCACGGACATGTCGGGATGTACTATATCAATTTGGCGGCACCGTGTAATGGCAGCGAGCAACTTAAGAATAGGAAGTAGAGCGACGCTATTTACATCTTCTAACGGTATATACAACGTTCGTGCTTTAATGTTTCTCAATGTCGTAAAGAGCTGAAGAGCAGACATAACGCGCAAATCCGCTAGAGTAATGTAGACCGGGCAAATCACTAACTCGGTTTTTAACGCTGACAGATACTGACTAGAAAGGGGGTAACTAGACAGAATGATATTTTCAGAATCCATTATTTTCCCCATGCTTCCAACGGGCTAAAGCAAGTACCGCGATCAGTAAAAATATGTAGGCTGCTGACATGGCCACCATTCCGCCGACGACGCCGCACGACGGAACAAGAATATATAAAAGGATTATCTCTACGCACAAGGTGACCGCCCAAGCGCTTATTAAAGCGATCGGGATGCCAGTTACAGCTAAATATTGTGCTGCAACCCCAGTCAAACCTAACGAGAAAACCCCAGGCAGTCCAAACACCAAGATATCGTAGCTCCGGCGGAACGCCTCTCCGAACAACAGGACTATAACGGGTTCGCCAAATAGTACGATTATCCCACTGAACCCCACCATCACAACAGCGATGATCTTTAGCTGCTTAATCATCGCGTTATAGGGCTTTCCCAGTCGTAACAATCGCGGAAACAGCACGAGCGCAAGAGTGGCTGGCACAATATGGATCAAATCGATAATCTGCGCACTAATCGACCACAAGCCAATCTCTGAAACAGGGACGGCGCGCTCAAGAAACAACACATTAATTCGGAGAACTAAGAATCCAAAGAGGCCGACGGTGTAGGCTCGCGCGGCATAACCAAGACTATGTCGTATCAATTCTAGCTCTAGCTTCTCTTTTTGGCCTGAAACCGCTCGGAGCCTCAGGTGCAACGGCACGCACATTAAGGCGACTGCCACGGCGAAGCCAGCCATCACAATCTCCACGTCCCGAGAAATCCACGCAGTGAGTACAACCAGTAGTACCCCAAGATAACGACTAAGGATCTCGAATCGGTTGTAGTCTCCAAATCGCTCCACTGCCACAAAGAGATTAATTGCGAGAAGATAGTAAACACTCGATGGAATCAACACCAATACGGACACTAGCAATATAGGTCTAGAAAGGAGATATGCGTCAGTGACCTGGAAGAAGAGAAGCAATCCACCCGTAAGAACGACACCTCCAGTGATGGCGACCCAGAGCACTAGAGCCAACGCAGCTCCGAGGGTTGCTTCTCCCCGGCCAATATAGTACGTGTTGCTTGATGCGAGTCCGAAATTACCAAACTGCACTACGACAGCGACGATAGTGGTCCAGTAGAAGAAGACACCACGCCCTTCGGGCCCTAATAGCCGCGCCGTTACAATGCTCGTAAGAAGGCCTGCGACGACTAAGGCTAGCCGAGTGGCGAGCGTTATAAGAATATCTCGCGTCATCAGAGCTTAAGTCCATTCTGTGCGTTGGAGCTATCCGCCAGGCTGGCCAAAAATGTGCGGTTCTGGATTGACATCACGATATGTGCGACGGAATATCAGGTAAAACTACGTGAATGATCATCGTTGATCGAACCTTTGTTAAGGGTTGTTCCCTTTCTGCTTTCACTTCGAGAAACCTGGTTAGCCAGACCGCTTAGTCGACTGGCAACGGCCTTATCCTGACAGACAATCGGACTTCATCACAATTGGCACCTTCGAAGAACCAAACAAGGACAAGCGATGGTATTACTATGCCATAGCTAGGGGAAATCCTTCCGGGCTCAATCTCGATGCTGGAGAGATGTTGAGCCTCCCAACAAACCTCGAATCGCCTACCGCCAGCTTCCAGTATTATCGTCTCCCCCTTATGTCTCGCGGTTACACCCGGCGCCAGATGTAATGGAAGCCTCAGATTCACCTCGCCTGTGCCATCGAACCGATCCTGAATCAGCAAAGTGTGCGTCAAAAAGTCGATTGAAATGGTGCGCTGGGGAACCACGCATTGTGGCAGCCGTAGATAACCTGTGTGCTCCCCATAGAACCTTGCGGAAGCCTCTGTGAAACTAAACTCGACAGCCCGAGGGATCGCGTCATTATGAAGACTCCATAGGTAATCTGGTCCCAGAAATCGGTTAATCTCCTCTTCGTCTATTTGAGGAGTATTATGGTAAGAGGTTGACCGGAATGCGTTCCTATCAGTATATGAAGCAGTATATAAATAGGCACCGCAGTCTGAGATCAAAGGTATACCATCCAACACGGCCTCAAATGACAAGCAATCATTATGTCCATGCCCACCGCGCCCCGCCAATCCGACCGGCCCACAATCAACAAATATATGATCGCGAGCTCCACGCATGACGTAAAACCCGCCGAGAGGAAACGCTGCGGAAGGTGGAAGCTCCGGAGCGCACGGGAGTAGGCGCAGAGATGTGGGTCCCAACAGCCACCACTGTTCTTCTGTCGTACCATCGGCATATTGCAGCAGCCTTTCATCATTGAATAACGTGCCGATAATCCCGACTAAATACCGATGGTCATTGACGCCTTGCACACCAAATGGCAGAGTTCTCGCATCATCGGCATCCCCCCATAATGGAGCCAAACCATCCGGTTTTGTATATGTAGCGATAAAAACTCCCATCTTAACTAACTTCTCTTGGTATGGCTTATCGACCGTACACCCTGCGCGAAGTCGATATATAGCAGGATACAAAAACAATTCAGTAATCAGTCGGTGGTAGGGTATGGACGCCTCGAAATCGACCCCATCCTCAAATACCTGCATGTCGATCTCTTCGTTTAGGAATTTCCACCCGTCGTGCGCCCAACGCTCAGCATGCGCTCCCGTCCGCCAGAATAAGCCTGCAATAACTAGACCCGCCGCGTCTGCGGTGTAATGGTTACCGTTTATATCAGAACGCTCTATATAGCGTTCCGTAAATACTCCATGTAAAAATAGTGAACAAAGAAATTTTTCACGAAAACTTTCGTCTTTCCAACTAGGTGAGTCCTTGAAAACGGAATAAAACCATGTCCATGTAAAGATCCGTAACGCCACTTCCATTGTGCAGGACCAATTTACCGAGCCAGCATACGGGTTATCTGCTATCCAATCTAGTAGAAGGTCTCGCACCTTCTCCGCATAATGTTCCTCACCCGTCAGTATATAAGCCTGTCCGACAGGAATGAGCCATTGCATTCTGGACAGTTCCCATGGCACCTTGACGTCGCTCGGAAGCTCCGGATTGTTGTATCGTATGTCTCGAAAATATTTTGATGCCCAGCGATGACCCGTTTTAAAATCACAGTGCCAGTCTATTTTAGTACCTAGCTCAGTCGGCCCCGAACCCAGCAGGTTCACAATGTGGTCACATGCGTCTTTCGCGCGGGATAACAATACTTCGGAACTTGCAAAGCGGAATATAGGTTGCCCACCTTTACATACTGGTTCAATCGACGAGAGATATGGTCTCGAGCCAATGCTAGACCATAATGCACCCAGACTAGTAGTGCGAGTCTCTTTAAGCAACCTCGTTCTTGAAAAGCTCCGCATAAACGGAACCCTGATACGATCGAATTCGGCACGCAACTCCGAAATGATGCGCTGCAAAATAACTCTTGGTGGTTTCTTGGATGCACGGCGAAGCGTCGCGAACAATTTTGCGAAATCCATGCCTATTTCGCTGCCAGGACGGATATGCACTCGCGCATGTGAGGGAACAGCGACGCTATAGTTAGACTCGGTTCCGAAAGAAGTCGCCTGAGTAACGAGCCGCCGCGAAATGAGTAGTTGTAGTGTCGTGTATCTAGTAGCTTCAGACCAGCTAAGCTGAGTAAATCCCTAAGCTCCGAGACCGTGAACTCGTGATGGTGCCCGATGAATGGAGTGGCGGAATGGAAGATATCAGATATCGGCACCAAAGGAGATTTTCCAAGCATGAGTGCCTTCCGCTTCGGCCAATACGCTATATTCGGAACCTCAAGATAAAGACTTCCTTCGCGCGCCATAATCGCTAAGGCGTTATCGAGGAATGTCCGTAAAGAGTGCGGATAATGCTCTAAAACAGCCATCACAGTCACACAGTCAAAAGACGCTTCAAGGGGTGCCCCGGGCTCGAACGGGTCCCAATCGATAATTCTTACTCCTTGTTTAGACAAATAGTCAAACAGCGGAGTGAAGCTGCTGCTGTAGTATTTTAGCGACTCGGACATTGCCACCTTATATCCCATCCGCGCCAAGGTCAGAGGAAACACGCCCCAAAATCCCCCTACATCGCAAAGTGTCGAAAAAGGTCCTCTACTTAGGAGGGACCTCATAGCTACCAAGTACCGAGTTTCCGAGGCATGCAAATACTCTCGAAAATCGGTCGCCCCTTCCCTCCACCCGTGACAATGCACTGCTATTTCTTTCTGCATACTGGGCTTCCAGTGAACGAGGATATCCTCTACCGAGTACCGATATATTTTCAAGAATTCTCTACTATCGAAGTTATCACTATTCATCGGTCTACCCAATAGTCATACCAAGAAGTTAGATTAAATAACGTCCAACAGTACAAGCTATTATCACGTCTACCGTCGCGGTGGGCGCGAAATAACGCGGCTATGTGGTCAACATTCAAGAACCCGCGATCCAAGAGTCTGCTCCCCAAAACGGCGGACTCGGCCTGTCTTCCGAAGTCGCCTCGAAGCCAATCCGCCATCGGAGCACCAAAGCCCATTTTTTTGCGGTAAATTACATTATCGGGAAGCAGCCCCTCTACCGCTTTCTTCAAGAGATATTTCGCCTCCCCATTTTTTGTCTTCCATCCCTCTGGAATATCCATAGTGAAGTCCACTAAATCGTGGTCAAGAAAAGGGACACGCGCTTCAAGAGAATGCGACATCGTAATTTTATCGACTCGCATTAATAGAAGCTCGGGTAGGCGAAGCTTGAATTCATTGTAAATCATACGCGTAAGTGCATCAGACTTCGGATATTGCTTATCAAAAGGGCTCAGAAAAGACTGAATAACGTTAAAGCTGTCGGTTTCCAGATAGTCAGGCGGCAAAAGGCCGCTGTCCAGTAGCGGTTGAGGTATTTGGGTCGCCCAATTGGCACCCTGATTAATCAGAGGTCGCTTCAGCGTATCCCAAAAGACAGTAGCGCCACTCCAGAAATGCTCTCGATTACGTGCCGCTCTGTCGATAATATCGGCGTAGACGGCCAGCTCTGGCTTGTAATTCGCTGCAGCTTGCGCCCCGGCTGCGATTCCTCGCTGCAGAATCGATGGAATATATTCGCGAAATGGCTGCCAATACCTATGGTAAAGGCGGAGGTAACCCATGTAACTCGCGTATCCCGCAAATTGCTCGTCCGACCCCTCTCCTACTTGCACCACTGTTACACCGCTATCGTGCGCAAGTTTGGACAAAAAATGCAATGGTATACACACCCAGTCCGCCAGAGGCTCATCCTGATGATGTATTAAGCTCTCCAAATACCCCACCATGTCCTTTTCGTCGATTAAGATCTCATGGTGGTTGGTCTTGTACTTCGTGGCAATCTGTTGGGCGTACTCTAGCTCATTCAAATGCGGGAAGTCTTTGAACCCCACAGTGAATGAATCGACCGGACGGTCCATTAAGCGGCTCATCATAGCAACGTTGGCGGATGAATCGACACCGCCAGAGAGGAATACTCCGAAGGGAACATCAGACATCATTCGTTTACCGACCGCATCCTCTAGTCTAGAACGGATACCGCCAACATAGAAGTCTTCAAGGGCACGATCTGATAGACCGCCAATATCCCGAGGATCAATCCCTTTACCCGGCACGGCATCCCAGTACCTCTCAGCGCGCACGCCCCCGTGGAGGTCAAGCTCAAGGTAATGTCCCGCTGGCAATTTAAACACGCCATCAAACATAGTTAATGGTGCAGGCGTCGTCATAAAGGAGAGATAATGATACAGCGCGTGCGCCGATACGTCCCGCGGGAAGCCCGGATACCCTAGGATCGCTTTAATTTCAGAGCCAAACAGAAAGAGCCCCTCATGCCAAGCGAAGTAAAGAGGCTTTACCCCTACCCTGTCCCGCGCGATGTATAGCTTCTTCTTGGCTCCATTCCATATAGCAAACGCATAATCGCCTGCAATACGCTGAAGCAGCCCATCCACTCCCCATTGCTCGTACCCATGGACGAGGACTTCTGTATCGGAATGATCAGTTCTAAACCGATGCCCTGCTTGGATTAGTTCGTTTCTTAAAACTGAATGGTTGTAGATTTCCCCGTTGAATGTAAGCCAAACTGTTTCATCCTCGTTGCACATTGGCTGCGCAGCGCTTTGCGAGAGATCAATAATGGAAAGGCGTCTGTGAGCCAGGCCGACTCGCGCCGGCCCATCGATCCACACCCCAGCACCATCAGGCCCACGGTGTACCATAGCGTCGCGCATGCTCTCCAGCTGCGCATTCGTAACATTCCCGTTTTCACGGAAAGAAAGTATCCCTGCAATCCCGCACATTATATTAGTTCCAAATTAGAGTGAGGTGTCTAGGTAGCGCGCGACCGCACTGGCCACGATAGGGGTAAATCTCGGGGCTTCTTTCCATCGTCGCCTGTTAAACCGATAAACAGGCCAGTCAGGATTGCGGGAATAGCAGTTACATGCAGATAGCTTAAATCGAATTCCCGCATTCCCAATGTGAAAATCGCCACCACACCAAGTAGGCCGGTAATCTGCCGAACAGAAAACTGCCCGCCAGACAACAACGTTCTCGAAAACATGACACCGGGGTAGGCTACTAGAAGCAACGTCAATCCCGTCAGTCCTAGCGCGCCGCCCCAAAGGTAGGTATCAAGGAACAAATTGTGAGTACCACTGGCGGCACTACCAGATGTTTCCATGCCGTAGGAACCGGCGCCACCGCCGAACACCATATCGAGATAGGACGATGAAGTCGAGGCCGAAGCCGCAACCACACGATTCCATTGCTCCACTCTAGATTGCATCGAGCCCAGCTGTAACCAATGGCTCCGCATATCCGGTAATGCAAGCGATAACAAGACCGGCGCTGCGATTATTGACAAAGCCAGCCTTGGCTTCACTGCCTTGAAGTGCTCAGCCCTTAGAATAAACACATACCAGAGGGGAATCAGTAAGATAGTGATAACTACCATCGCACCTCGCGAGAACGAGAGAAAGAGTAAGATGCTCAATAAGGACAAAGCGATATGGGCCTGCCCAGATTGTCTCCGATTAGCAGCGATCGAATAGACTGCAATCAGCATGCCGAGGACAATAACGTTTGCGGCTTTGTTCCAATTTCCAACGATGTCGGGATAAAATATTCGGAAGGGAAAATTCTCTCCAGGCGACCTTACGGCGACAATTAACTGGCCCAGCGAATAATCCTGCATCCAATGGAAATTCGACAGTAAGGCATTCAGATCGTATGCATAGACTAATATGCAACTAAGTGCCCAGAGGGACAAACCAAACAAAGTGTATTTTACGAATAGCTCGAAAAGACACGACCGAGATATTACTAGGCCAGATACCAAGCCCAGCAATGCAAACCAGAAAAAATAGACGCTATACGTAGTCGAGGCGACCACCAAGTGAAACAGAACTGGCAGCCCGAAAACCACAAGGCTATAGCGCAACGGCTTATCGCAATGTATAGCCCGCGCCGCTACGCGCCCCGCAATGCAAACCAAGATTAACAGAGCGGTGAAGGGTTGCACCACCGGATAGAAGCCTCCCAGCAGCGGCTTAAAAAACGCGTGAGCACCTTCTACTATTATTAACTCGTTAGGAATCAAAATGAAGGTCGTGCAGGCGAGGAGCCAGATCGCGCACTGACCTATAGATTTGCTAGTCCCAATTGGTGTCATGATATTTAGGCGTTTCGATCGTCCGAATTCGCCTCAACGGGTATACGAGCTCCGCCATTTATCAAGCGCTCAACCTCGAAACTGATTCTGGTCGCTAGAATCTGCTCTTCCAGACTTATGGGCCAAGCATCTCCGGTGGCCAAAGACGCGGCAAGCTGCTTCAATTCATTGAACTGCCCCTTGTCCGCACTCTGAGCGTTCCAGCCTCTATGTTTGCCTCCATGAATCTGTAAGGACTTATAGTCGTCCATAACGATTACCTTGCCGTCGGCGAAAATATCGAGTCGCTCTTTCGGATAAGACTTATCGCCTAGTGCAGTGTAGGTTAGGGTGCAGACCGACCCATCAGCGTATTTGAGCGTCGCCACAAAATTGTCATTTTTTAACCAGTGCCTCGCGGTAGGGCTGATTGCGGCCGCAGAAATGGACTCCACCGCACAGGTTCCTACTAGCGCAGTGAAGAGGTCGTAAATATGGCATGCTTCGCCAATATTTCGGCCACCCCCTTCCGGCCCATGTACCCAGTGCTCCAGCGGAATGTATCCTGCATTCATTTGGTAGTTTGCGATTAGTGGGGTTGTCCTTCCCTTTAGTACTTCTATAGCACGCTGTATGGCCGGAGAAAATCGACGATTGAAACCCACCATTAACATCGGTCCATCTGGTTTTTCGCTATAGAATCGCTCAATTAGCTCAAGTTCTTCCGCACTTAACGCCAGAGGCTTCTCAACGAATACGTGCTTTCCAGCACGCAGGGCCTCCAACACCATCGCACCATGTAAATCGTGACGCGTCGTAATCATGACAAGATCGATTTCTGGGTCGCTTAGTAAGGCTTCGTACTCCGTCGTGCAGTATGCCAGTTCGTATTGCGTAGCCACGGCGCGAGCATTAGCTCCCGTGCGGCTCATTACGGCTCGTAATGCATAGCGATCGGGCAATTTGACGAGATTAGGTAAATGCATACCTTGTGCAAAACTGGACGCGCCCACAATACCGACGCGTATTGCGCCTCGGGTCGGCTTAATATTCCGGCTGATCCTGACGGTTGTGCTGGGAAGGTCAGAATTAGTGGGGTACTCCAGTAGGACTAATAAAGGCTTGCTGCTCGAGTCACCTTTCAGTGCTTCGTACGCCTCGGGAGCATTGTCGACAGAATAGGGTTTCTGATACAGCAGGTCTAGCTTAATGCGCCCCGTCGAAAGTAATGCAATATAGGCCTGCATATTCCGATTTTCGGTCCATCGCACATAAGGAAGCGGATAGTCCTGCCCGTTCTCTTCATACATAGGATCATATCGACCAGGCCCGTAGGAACTAGAAATCAGGAAATCCAACTCCTTTTTGTAAAAGTCGGACCTATTCAGGTTCAGCCCCACATCTCCTACTAGCACCACGCGGCCCTTTTTTCTGCATGCCTGCATAGCCTCGCTAATAATTTGGTGGCTCGCGGCTGCGGCAGTTATGATAACTGCATCAGCTCCCATGCCATCTGTATGACGGAGAACGACATCAATGTAACTTTCCGCTGCGGGGTCGATACCGATGTCCATGCCATTCTGGATGGCCAAATCGATTCGGGAAGGGTCTACGTCTGTTCCGACAACCCTACATCCGTTAGCGGCCAGCATCTGCACGGTCAGTTGCCCAAGAATGCCCAGACCGACAACGACAACTGTCTCACCCAAGGTCGGTTGGGCGCGTCGCACCCCTTGCATGGCGATCGCGCCTAAGGTAACCGTAGATGCAACTTCCCCGCTCACCGACTCCGGCAACTTCACAGCGAGGTTAACCGGCACGTCAATATACTCGGCATGGTTTGCAATGCCGGCACCGGCACAAGCAACCCTATCGCCTCTAGCATATCCCTGCACCTCGATACCCACATCAACCACGATACCAGACGCTGAATAGCCGGTCGCACTGCCCGCAGATAATTTTCCGGAAACGCGGTCAAGAGTCCGCTTTACTCCCTGATCGCGCATCATTTCGAGAACACGCTTCACGTTTTCCGGCTGCTTTAAGGCCCGCTGATATAGCGGTAGCCCCGACATCCGCACTCCCGCCATTTCCGTACCAACGCTGATACAAGAATGGGTAACCCTGACGAGTAAATTTTTGTTCCCTACTTTTGGAGCCGGCACTTGCTCAACCACGACCCCGCCGCCCTTAATTAGTACTTGCTTCATTGCCAAATCCCACGCGTGTCAATAACAAACTTACCTTCAAGATCTGTACTCTCGACAGCAAAGAAAGGTTGATGGTGTACTAGCAAGACAACAACGTCGGCACGCATTAGCGCATCGGATAAGCTCGTGAGGTGCACGCGCGGGAGATCGCGCAGCGTTGCCGGTAGCTGTTCAATGTGCGGTTCTACGACGAGGACCACCCCGCGATCACTCCTTGCCAGTGTTTCGGTGATCTCCATAGCAGGACTTTCACGGAGATCACCAATGTCAGGTTTGAATGCCAGTCCCAGACACGCGATTACGGGCGCTTCAATATTGGCTATGGCAGCGTGAATCTTTTTAACTATATGCTCTGGCTTGCCATCATTGATTTCGCGAGCCATTTTTATCATTCTCGCGGAGCTTGGTGCGGAGTGCACGATGAACCAAGGATCAACCGCAATACAGTGCCCCCCGACTCCCGGCCCGGGCTGAAGAATATTCACTCGAGGGTGGCGATTAGCTAACCTCACCAACTCCCACACGTCAATATTCAACTCGTCGGCCACCAACGACAATTCGTTAGCGAACGCGATGTTGACGTCGCGGAACGAATTCTCGGTTAATTTACATAATTCCGCGGTGCGCGCATTGGTAATAATGCAATCGCCCTTAACGAAGGTTTTATAAAACCGCTGAGCCCGGTCCGCACACTGAGGCGTCATACCACCCACCACACGGTCATTTTCGACGAGTTCCACAATAACTTTTCCAGGGAGCACTCGTTCTGGACAGTATGCAACGCTGATGTCTGGCTCGTCAGCCGTAAGTCCTGGAAAAGTCAGGTCTTCCCGTTCTGCCGCTAGCCATTGCACTAAGCGCTCCGTGGTCCCCACTGGCGACGTCGATTCCAATACCACCAGGTTTCCTTTTTTCAAAACGAGCGCTATCGCCTTAGCAGCGGCTTCAATATAAGACAGGTCCGGCACCTTGTCGGCCTTAAATGGAGTCGGCACAGCGATCAGAAAGACATCCGCAGGTTCGGGGACTGTGGTCGCGCGTAGTTGGCCCTTCCGGACCACCTCGTGCACCAATGCCTCTAAATCGGGCTCAACAATGTGGATTCTTCCATCATTGATGACATCAACGGCGTGCTGATTAACGTCCACACCAATAACGTGCAGTCCGCGACTTGCCATGACTGCTGCTGTTGGAAGACCTATGTAGCCTAAGCCCACCATCCCGACCGTAGAGCGACTCGATGCCATCACTGGTTCCTTTGTAATAAAATTTCGCAGATCCGTTTTGCCGCCTGCCCATCTCCATAAGGATTATGCGCACCGGACATGCGCCTATAGGCCTCGCCGTCGTCAAGCAGCTCTTCTGCCGCCTCGATAATTCTTCGCTGATCAACCCCAACAAGTTGCACTGTTCCAGCAGCAACTGCCTCGGGTCGCTCAGTGGTTTCGCGCATCACTAATACGGGCTTTCCGAGCGACGGAGCTTCTTCCTGTATCCCGCCAGAATCAGTCAAAATTATATGTGCTTGGTCCATTAAGTAGACGAAAGGCAGGTAGTCCAATGGAGCGATGAGGTGAATATTTTCGTTCGCGCCCAGTAATCGACGCACTGGTTCCTGAACGTTAGGATTCAAGTGCAATGGATACACTATCTGGACATCTTGACGCTCGCTGAGACGCTTCAACGCGCCGCAGATTTCTTCAAATCCGGTGCCAAAGTTTTCTCTTCTATGGCCGGTTACCAAGATGAGCCGTCTCGACGAATCTATAAAATCGAATTGGCGCGAAAAGCCAGCTTGTAAACTAGCATTGCTTCGCAAGGTACTCACTACCTCTAGAAGAGCATCGATTACAGTGTTCCCCGTTATAAAAATTTTGTCGTCCGATACTCCTTCATTGAGCAGATTGTCACGAGCTGTCTCTGTAGGCGCAAAATGATACTGTGCAATGGCTCCAGTGAGTCGTCGATTCATCTCTTCGGGCCACGGAGAGTAGATGTTTCCCGTGCGCAGACCGGCTTCGACGTGGCCTACAGCTATCTTTTCGTAGTATGCAGCTAGACTGGTCGTCATTGTCGTACTGGTGTCACCATGGACTAGTACGACATCAGGCCGCCATTCCCTAAAAACACCCCGCATGCCGAGCAAAACACTTTGAGTGATCTCCGTAAGATCTTGACCCGGCCTCATAAGGTCGAGGTCGAATTCTGGCACAAGACCAAATAGATCCAGCACCTGATCTAGCATTTGCCGATGTTGGCCTGTGACACATACCTTGACTGTCAGAGAGGGCGCACTTTGCAGCGCTTTGACGACCGGCGCCATTTTGATCGCCTCTGGTCGGGTGCCAAATACAAGCAGAACTTTCATAGTTATAGTTACTGCGGGGTGAACCGCTACGATTGCGCAGCCGTTGGTCTGCGTATAAACAATTGCGCGCAGGTCAGCATCCACGGGGCGCGATGATTAAAGTGGGCGATTGTAACGTGCTTAACAGAGACTCGCTGAAGTAGAATGCCCGGATTCCTTTATGAGACATAACTGGATTCAATGCCTTACTCGCGTAACAACTTCAACTCCCTTGCGGCACGATCCGTGGAGACAACAAAGCAGACATACGCTCTATCCATAAGCATCTTCGCTTTCTATAGCTTGTCTCTTTCGCTTCCCTCAGGCTACTCCTATGGGTCTGCGGCTCTCCTATTGCTCAGCGTCTTCACGCTTTTTGCTTGCCCGCGGAGGCGCCTATCAAAAACCGACATCGGAATAATAGGAGTTCTTATAGCGTCATTCCTCGTCGCGTTAATGGCATTTTTGATCCATCACAATAAACCAAGCACTTTAGATCAGGCAACACGGTGTCTGCTTGCCGTGCCCATACTGCTGGCGCTCCTACGCGAGCAGCTCGATATCAGGTGGCTTTGGGGGGGCATTGTCGTCGGAGCCATTTCCGCTGCTGGAGTGAGTATCTGGCAGGTTTATTACCTTGGTATCGAGAGAGCTACCGGATTCGTCACCAGCGCAATTCCGTTCGGCAATATCGCCTTAGTGATGGGGCTTACTTGCGCAGCGGCCCAACATTGGGCCAGCACCCAAGGCAAGAGGGCTTGGGCATGGAGAATGGCCCTTGGAGCTGGAACACTTGCCGGCCTATATTGCTCTCTAGCGTCGGGGTCACGAGGCGGGTGGCTTGCGCTGCTTCCCATCGGGTGCCTTTTTGCCGTCAGCTTCCTACGCCGCATTACAGCCCGCCAAATGGCCGCTCCTCTTGCCATGTCGATCATCGTGGCGAGCGCTCTAGTGATAGCTCCCGGAACGGGAGTGCAAACACGACTTCAAGAGGTAGTCCTCGAGGTTACAAACTACGCTGACCAGGGAAGAGCTGACACCTCAGTAGGATCACGTCTTGAGATTTGGCGTGCGACTGTAATGAGCATCTCTGCCAAACCGCTGCTCGGGTGGGACCGCAAATCATATCAGCAAGAACTGGAGCGTTTAGTCGCCGACGAAAATATTAACCCCTATGTGTTAGAGCTATCCAACACCCACAACAATTATTTGGAAGCGTGGCTTCACCAAGGATTGCTCGGCTTCATAGCTTTACTAGCGCTAATTGCCGTGCCAATGTGGAGCTTCGGCAGGCAGCTGTTTAGTAGCGACCCGACCTGCCGTGCGATCGCCTTAGCTGGATGCGTACTCACGGTGGGGTATGGGGTATTCTGCCTCACCCACGTGATGCTCGGGCGAAATAATGGCATAACGTTTTTTGCCATGTCCCTGGCCATATTGTGGGCGTTTCTCCGTCAAAGACAGCAAGCAATGAATGACCCTGAGCAAGGCGCCCGTAATTTGCCTTGACGAAGCTGGCTCGTAAGTTGACAACTCTCTAGATGCAGCCTCAACTGCCATCTGGCATTGCTCTCTTGGCACCGCTTGGTGTAAGCCACATGCCACGGGGTCGGTTGGTCGGGCGCGGTTGCTGTCATGCCGCTTATTTTACGCGTTCCGAATCGAGGTGAAGGCGATCCACCGACGGATGAAAACATCCCCGGCGCTGGATATTCGCCAGGGATTTCGTATAATCCTCACATCAAGCCCTTAGCAGTAAGCGCCACCACATCTCGTGACCGCCGAACCTCTGGGCTTTTCTTTTGCCCAATGGGTTCGTACGCTATGACCGCAGCCATACTGATTGATGGCGCTTACTTCATTAAGCGATTTCGTGCTATCGAGCCGCACAACACATACGATCCTTGGATCCCATGTGGCGTCCCATACCCGATGACCTCAACGAGCATATTGACGGCCTGCGTTCGGTATGTCCTAGGCCAGATCCCAGATCTCGCGGTAGCGCCCAAGTAGTTGACCCGGGCGAAGCCTAAACAGTCGGCACCAGACTTGCACCTACAATTAACTTGGTTACGCTAGAAGAAAATTCATGAAAATCATTGTCACCGGCGGAGCCGGCTTCATCGGCTCGGCACTGGTCCGGCATATTGTCCGCGACACAGGCGATGCCGTCGTCAACGTGGACAAGCTTACCTACGCCGGCAATCTGGAGTCTCTGGCGCAAGTGGCTGACAGCGATCGCTACGCTTTCGAGCAAGTCGACATCTGCGATCGCGCGGCGCTGGATCGCGTGTTCAAGCAGCATCAGCCACAGGCCGTGATGCACCTGGCGGCGGAGTCGCATGTAGACCGCTCTATCGACGGACCAGCGGCTTTCATCGAAACCAATATTGTGGGCACTTACACCCTGCTGGAAGCCGCAAGACAGTACTGGGCCGGCCTGCAGGGCGCCGCCCGCGACGGCTTCCGCTTCCATCATATTTCTACGGACGAGGTATACGGCGACCTGGAAGGCCCGGAAGACTTGTTTACCGAAACCACGCCATACGCGCCCAGCTCGCCCTATTCTGCCAGCAAGGCCAGTTCGGACCACCTGGTGCGAGCCTGGCGTCGCACTTATGGCCTGCCCACCATCATTACCAACTGTTCCAACAACTACGGGCCGTATCACTTCCCGGAAAAGCTGATCCCCTTGATGATCTTGAATGCGTTGGAGGGCAAGCCCTTACCGGTCTACGGGAAAGGCTTGCAGGTGCGTGACTGGCTATACGTCGAAGACCACGCCCGTGCGCTATACAAGGTAGTAACCGAGGGCAAGCTGGGCGAGACTTACAACGTGGGCGGTCACAACGAAAAGCGGAATATCGAGGTAGTGCAAACCATTTGTGATCTGCTGGAAGAGCTCGCCCCCGCCAAGCCGGCCGGCTTGGCGCAGTATCGGGATCTGATCACCTATGTGCAAGACCGCCCCGGCCACGACATGCGCTACGCCATAGACGCCAGCAAGATCCAGCAAGAGCTGGGCTGGACCCCGCAAGAAACGTTTGAGTCAGGCATCCGCAAAACCGTGCAGTGGTACCTGGATAACCGCGAATGGTGCCAGCATGTGCAGGATGGCAGCTATCAGCGAGAGCGGCTGGGCTTGTAGTTGGTAGTTTCCGCCGCCTTTCGTTGGCTGGATCGCGACCTAAACCAGCTCATCCGCACATCAATCTTCACTTCGCGCGAAGTCGGCAAGATCTTATAGCCGTTCGTGCGCCTGGCATCAACTCGAGTCTCTACTGGCTTTCAGTTTGGCCACTACATCGGCCAATGATTCGGTCTTGCCAGCGTCAAGCTCTTGATTCCCTAATGCTGAACCGCTGTGCAAGCAACGCCTGCATATTGTTTAATCGCTCCATGCAAGGTAACATGTAACCCCGCTTAGCCACTTTAAGAGGACGACCATGCCGACGATAAGCAAAGTAGAGCGCCATCGCGCCAAGCTGCGCGCTGCAGGTCTGCGCCCCATTCAGATGTGGGTCCCTGACACTCGCATACCCGAGATCGCGCAGCAGCTTCAGCAACAATGTCGCCAGCTAAAGAATGATCCAGCCGAGCACGACATGTTGGGGTTCGTCGAAGCGGCTGCTGCGCAAACTGAAGGCTGGCAGTGACTGTTCGTGGCGATCTAGTAACAGTGTCTTTACAAGGGGACTATGGCAAGCCTCGCCCGGCCTTAATCATCCAATCCAATCTCTTGGCTGAGCTGGAAAGCGTAATCGTATGCCCGATTACCAGCGAGCTGCGTAACGCCCTCTTTCGCATCACGATAGAGCCGGACTTGAGCAATGGGCTGCAAGCCCTGTCTCAAGTCATGGCAGATAAGATTGCAACTATCCCTCGGGCGAAAATAGGCAAAACCTTCGGGCGGATAGACGACGAAAGAATGCGGGCGGTCGAGCGAGCGCTGGTGCTAGTAACCGGAATTGCCTGACCCCCCACTCGCTGTGCCGCTGCTACCTCAGCGTCGGCCTCGGTGATGTTTCTTATGCCCATGGCCGCGCCCGCGACTGCGGCTTTCCTTACCGCGGTATTGACGATCTTCAGTCAGGACGTTGCCCAGCAATCCGCCCGCCGCTGCACCGCCTAAGGTATACAAAGGATCGCCGCCAGTCACCACTGCGCCGGCGGCGGCACCCAACCCCGCACCCATCAAGGTATTGCTGGTCTTGCGGTCGTGGTGCGCACAGCCGGCCAATGTGAAGGCCAACAATCCGACGGTGGCGACGCGAACAAAATTACGATGAAGCTTCATGACGACTCCTATTAATGTCAATGAAGGCAGCGTAGTCAGCCGGGTCTATCCGGGCAAGGCGAAAACGTCAGTTTGCAGCAGCGTGAAATAACTACGGCCGTATCGGTCTGTTCTGTAATAGTTCTGCAGCAACTCTGTAACTGCTCGTAGCGGAACGGCAGGGCCTATAGCTTCAACGGTAAATTTTCACCACCGCATCCTGCCCCACCCGCACATAGCCGCGATACATGCCCTGCGTATTGAATGGCATGGTGATATTGCCCTGCGCGTCCACGCCAATCAGTCCGCCAGCGCCACCGACGGCTGGCAGGCTATGCGCCACGACATGCCGTGCCGCGTCGTCCAGAGACGCCCCGCCATACTCCATCCGCGCCGACACGTCGTAGGCGGCGACAAGGCGCATGAATGCTTCGCCGGTGCCGGTGGCCGACACGGCGCAAGTTTGATTATTGGCATAGCAACCGGCGCCAATAATAGGCGTGTCGCCGACGCGGCCGGGCCGCTTGTTGGTCATGCCGCCGGTAGAGGTCGCCGCGGCCAGGTTGCCATAAGCGTCCAATGCCACTGCACCGACGGTGCCCATCTTCTTGTCTTCGTCCAGCGGGGCGTCGTGGTCCAAGGCGATGGTGGCTTCGCCGGTACGGCGCACGCGCTCCAGTTGTTCACGGCGTGCTGTGGTGGAGAAGAAATCGGGCGGGACGATTTCCAACCCCTGCTGCGCACCAACCGCTTCGGCGCCAACGCCCGCAAACAAAATATGCGGGCTGTGTTCCATGACGGCGCGCGCCGCCAAAATGGGGTTGCGCAGTGTGCTGACGTTGGCCACCGCGCCGCAGGCAAGCGTGCGCCCATCCATGATGGCCGCGTCCAGCTCGTGCCGTGCATCGCTGGTAAAGACAGCGCCACGACCGGCATTGAATAAGGGGCATTCTTCCAGCAAGCGCACGGCCTCGGTGACGGCATCCAGCGCACTGCCTTGCTCCGCTAAAACACGACTGGCACCCTCTAGCACTGCCAGCAAGGCCGTTTCGTACTCTTGCAATATCTGCGGGCTGGCAGAAACGCGCGAGATAGCGCCCGCGCCGCCATGGATGACCAGCACCGGCGTCATCGAACCCTCGGCCGGCGGGTACCCAGGTAGGTCCCCAGCAAAATGCCGACCAGGCCCACCAGATGCCACCACGAGAACGGTTCGCCCAACAACAGCATGGCAAAGCCCACGCCAAACACGGGTATCCAGTACTGGAACACGGACGTGCGCGCCACGCCCAGCTCTGCGATAGCGCGATTCCAGATCACGTTGCAGACGGCCGTAGCCATCACGCCCGAGAAAATCATCAGCAACCAGGGCCATACGCCAGGCGCAGCCAGCACCGCCAGATCAAGAGGGACGCTGCTGAACGAAACGTGCACGCACAGGAAGACAGCGCCTATGGTGTAGATGATGCAACTGATGGTCAGGGCATTGAACTGCCGCGCCAGATCCTGGATTAACAGGCCGCCGCCCACAAAGCTAAGCATGGCGGCAAAGATCAAGACATCGCCCCAGGTGGGGCCAGACAGCGCCGCTCCCTGGCCGCTGAAGACCACGGCAAACACGCCGCCAAACCCCAGCGCGATGCCTAACACGCGCACACCGGTCAGCGTTTCCCGGAAAATTAAAGCGGCCAGCAGCGAGGCCACCAAGGGACTAAGCGCCAGAACAATCGACGAATTCGTGGCGCTGGCCGTCTGCATGCCAGTGGTGAACATGATTTGATTGACATACACCATCAGCACGGCGCATAAGGTCAATCGCAGCCACTGGCCGAGTGTAATGTCCAGCAGCGGCATGGGCCGGCGGGTCCAGACGATTGCGATGTTGATGACCACAGCCGCCATGATCATGCGGATAACCGCAATAAGCAGGGGGTCGAAGTAATCCGTCAGCACCTTGATGGCGGAGATGTTCAAGCCCCAGATGGCCATGATGCCGATCAGAATCAACTGCATTGTTGCGGGTTTCATTCAGGGGCGAGCGCTTTCTTTTGGGGTTTTCCCGAAAGCATATCAGGTCGCCCAGCGCTACGCCAATGAGCGCAAGGCGGCCTGCTCGATAGCGTTGGCATCAATCTGAAAGAATTGTCGTAGCGCAGCGCGGGTGTCGCTGCGACCGAAGCCGTCGGTGCCCAGGGTGACATACCGGCGCCCTGGCGGCAGATAGGCCCGTATGGATTCGGGCAGCAGGCGCACGTAGTCGGTGGCCGCAACTATGGGTCCTGGCGAGCCCTCCAGCACGCCGGTAATGTAAGCCTGCTGGTGGCGCTGGCCGTCTCGTGCCAACTCCGTCCAACTGGTCACGCTGTACACGTCGCTGGCGATGCCGCGCGCGGCCAACTGCTTTGCCGCCTGCAGCACTTCGGTGAAGATGGCGCCCGAGCCCAGCAGCACGACCCGCTGCGGCGCGGCGCCCCCTGCCAAGGCGGCCGCATCAGCTTCGACGCGCTCGAACAAATAGGCCCCGCGCAGCACAGCCTCTGCCGCTCCGTCCGGCAAGGGCCGCTGTGCATAGTTTTCGTTGGTGATGGTGATGTAGTAGAAAACATCCCGCTGCTCGGTAACCATTTCGCGCATGCCGCGATCAACAATGACGGCCAGCTCGCCGGCAAAGGCCGGGTCATATGATTTGCAGTTGGGGATGGTGCTTGCCATCAGGTGGCTGCTGCCGTCCTGGTGCTGCAGGCCTTCACCGGCCAAGGTTGTGCGGCCGGATGTTGCGCCGATCAGGAAGCCGCGTGGGCGTTGATCGGCGGCGGCCCAGATCAGGTCGCCCACGCGCTGGAAGCCAAACATGGAGTAATAGATATAGAAGGGCAGCATGGCAATGCCGTGCACGCTGTAGCTGGTGGCTGCGGCCACCCAGCTGGAGATCGCGCCCGCTTCGCTGATTCCTTCTTCCAAAATCTGGCCATCGATGGCTTCGCGATAGCTAAGGATGGACCCAATGTCTTCGGGTTCGTAGCGCTGGCCGACGCTGGAATAAATGCCCACCTGCTTGAACAGATTGGCCATGCCAAAGGTGCGCGCTTCGTCCGCCACAATCGGTACGATGCGCGGCCCCAGTTGTGCATCGCGCAGCAGACCGCCCAGCATGCGCACGAAGGCCATGGTGGTGGACATCTCGCGGCCGGCCTCCTTGGCAGCAAAGCCGGCATAGTTGTCGATGGCCGGCACGTCCAGCACGGGAGCAGCCGTGTGGCGTACAGGCATGGGCCCGCCCAGGGCGGCGCGCTGCTTGCGCAAGTATTGCAGCTCGGGGCTGTCTGGCGACGGCTTGTAAAAGCTTAAGCCCAGCGTCTGCTCGTCAGTCAAAGGCAGCTTGAAGCGATCGCGAAAGCCAAGCAAATCGGTGTCTTCGAACTTCTTGTGCGAGTGTGTCGTCATGCGGCCCTGGCCGGCGCTGCCCATGCCGTAGCCCTTCTTGGTATGCGCGAGTATCACCGTAGGCGTGCCGGTATGCGTGGCGGCCGCCGCATAAGCGGCATGGATCTTGACCAAGTCATGGCCACCCCGACGCAAGGCGTCGATCTGCTCGTCGCTCATGCCCTCGACCAGGTGCGCCAGCTCGGGCGTCTGCCCGAAAAAATGTTCGCGGTTATAGCGGCCGTCTTTGGCGGCAAAGGTTTGCATCTGGCCGTCCACCGTGTTGGACAAGGCACGCATCAGGGCGCCGCTGTGATCGCGTGCGAACAGGCCGTCCCAATCGCTGCCCCACAGCACTTTGATGACGTTCCACCCCGCGCCCTGGAACAGCCGCTCCAGCTCGTCGATTACCCGACTGTTGCCGCGCACCGGGCCGTCCAGCCTTTGCAAGTTGCAGTTGACCACCCAGACCAGGTTGTCCAGACGCTCGCGTGCGGCTAGCGTCAAAGCGCTCATGGATTCGGGCTCGTCCATTTCGCCGTCACCAAATATGCCCCACACCTTGCGGCCGGTGCAGTTCAGCAGGCCTCTGTCGGTCAGGTAGTGCATGAAGCGCGCCTGATAGATGGAGCTGATGGGGCCTATGCCCATGGAGCCTGTGGGAAACTGCCAGAAGTCCGGCATCAGGTAAGGATGAGGGTAGCTGGACAGCCCGCGCGCCCCATGTTGTGGAGCAGTAAGCTCTTGCCGATAAAAAGACAGGTCTTGCTCGGTCAGCCGCCCTTCCAGGTAAGCGCGCGCATAAACGCCGGGCGCGCTATGCGGCTGCAAGAAGACCAGGTCGCCGCCATGCTGCTCTGACCGGGCATGGAAGAAATGATTGAAGCCAACCTCGAACAGATCCGCAGCGCTGGCATAGCTGGCAATGTGGCCACCCAGTTCTCCGTACGCGGCATTGGCGCGCACCACCATGGCCAACGCGTTCCAGCGCATCAATGCTCCCAGCTTCTCTTCCATGGCCAGGTCGCCCGGGAAGGCAGCTTGTTGCGCCGCCGGTATGGTATTGACATAGGGCGTGCCCAGCGTGGGCCGCCAGCGCACGCTTTGGCTCGCGGCCAGCCGAACCAGCTCGTCCAGCATGAAGGCGGCGCGCTGCGGTCCATGCGCTTCCACCAAAGACTGGAAAGCCTCATGCCACTCCGCTGTCTCTTCGGGATCGATATCGACGGCGTTGGGCAGCAACATGTTGGTAGGGATGGGAGAACTCATGGCTAGCGTCCGCGATGATCAGATGGCAACGCCTTATTCTCCGATAATCAAGACAGCATGTGCTTTTGATGCTGCCAAGCTTGCCGGCAAGATTCAGCATAAAATGCCGCATGGACAACAATACCCGGCAGATGAAACTGGACGCGACCGATCTGAGGATACTGGGCGAGCTGCAACGCGACGGCTCGCTTAGCAATGTAGAGCTCGCCAAACGCGTGCATCTGTCGCCATCGCCCTGCCTGGCCCGCGTCAAGGCACTGGAGGCGGCCGGCATTATCGTGCGCTATGTTGCCTTGGCCAACGCCGCGGCCCTGGGCCTGGGACTTAACGTGTTCATCTCCATCAGCCTGAAGTCGCAAGACAAGGAAGCCTTGGCCAACTTCGAACAACGCATTGCCGAGCACGACGAAGTGATGGAGTGCTATTTGATGACTGGCGATTCGGACTACCTGATCCGCGTGGCTGTGGCCAACATCGGGGCGCTGGAACACTTCATACTGGAGCAGCTTACGCCCATACCCGGCATCGACAAGATACGCTCCAGCTTCGCACTGAAACAGGTGTCGTACAAAACCGCCCTGCCGCTGGCGCATGGCCACAAAGACCGGGCCCATACACGGCAATACCGGCACAGAGCCTAAGCTACTTGCGTTGGGCGCGCTGGGTTTCCCAGCGCCAGGCGTCGGCACACATTTCATCGATCTCTTTGGTGGCCCGCCAACCTAGCGTCTGATGAGCCAGCTCGGTATCGGCCCAGCAAGCCGCAATGTCGCCCGGCCGACGGGCCACAATATCGTAAGGCACAGGCCGACCGCTGGCCACCTCGAACGCGCGCACCATCTCCAGTACCGAATAGCCCTTGCCCGTGCCTAGGTTTACCGTCAGCAGGGCCTGCTTGGCATCCAGGCAATGGCGCAAGGCGGCCACGTGGCCTGCGGCCAGGTCCATTACGTGAATGTAATCGCGTACGCCCGTGCCATCCGGGGTGTTGTAGTCGTTGCCATACACCTGCAGGCTGGGCCTATGGCCCGTGGCCACTTGCGCGACATAAGGCATCAAGTTGTTGGGCGTGCCTTGCGGCGCTTCGCCTATCAGGCCGCTAGGGTGGGCACCGACCGGGTTGAAATAGCGCAACCGCGCCATGCGCCAGCCGTCTTCGCTGGCATGCAGGTTGGCCATGATGTCTTCCACCACCAGCTTGGTATGCCCATAAGGATTGGTGGCGGAACGGGGGTGATCCTCGGTAAGTGGCAGCTTTTGCGGATCGCCATACACGGTGGCCGAGGAAGAAAACACAAAGCAGCGCACCTGCGCCCGCTGCATCGCTGCCAGCAACTGGACGCTGCCATGCACGTTGTTGTCGTAATAGGCCAGCGGTATGCGTGTGGATTCGCCCACGGCCTTCAGGCCGGCAAAGTGCAGCACAGCAACGATGTCATTACGCTTGAATACAGTGTGCAAGGACTCGGCATCGCATACGTCGCCCAGCATGAACTCGGGACGGGTACCCGTGATGGCAGCGATAGAATCCAGAACCGCCATGCTGCTATTGCACAGGTTATCCAGTATCAAGACCCGATACCCGGCCTGCTGCAGGGCGACCGTAGTGTGACTTCCTATGAAACCCGTACCGCCAGTAACGAGGATGGTCGAAGACATGTTGCGCACTCTGAAGAAGGCAAAGCGCCATTATCGCGTATGTGTGACGCGACGTCCCATGCGCTGAACGTCGCATATGACATAAAAAACTGGCTTTTGCAAGCCCGCCATGCTAACATTGCTACTGGTGTGTATTGGTAATTACCCCAAGCAGTGCCAAAGCTAAATACAGCCGCACATTGCACCAACGCACAACTCCATACACGGCCACTTTATGGCCGCAGCACCCAACGCCAACATGGCGTTACGAAGCACCTGTTCGCCCTTTAGCCGCCGTCGGCGGTCTGTCGGATGATACGCAGCGCGAGTCCGGCGCGATGGTGCTTTCCTTAAATTTTTACAGGAAACATATATGGCTAAAGAAGAATTGATCGAAATGGGTGGTCTCGTAACTGAAGTTCTGCCCGACTCTCGTTTTCGTGTCACCCTGGATAACGGCCACCCCGTTGTCGCGTACACCGGCGGAAAAATGCGCAAGCACCACATCCGCATTCTGGCAGGCGACAAAGTCTCGCTCGAAATGTCCCCCTACGACCTCAGCAAAGGTCGCATCACCTTCCGCCATATCGCCGGTCGTGCACCGGGCGGTCCCAGCCAGCGTCGCCGTTAATTCGGGCTGCCAGCTCTGACCTAGGGTAAAACCCCGGTTTCGCCATAACGAAAGCCTGCATTTAGGTAATGAAAATAGGCTTTTCCGCGCTTCTGTAGCAGACTACGTCGTTCACTTGTATGTAAACGACGGACAGGACGCAGAGCATGGCCCCGAAAAATTTCGATTTTTATAACCCTACCGAGATCCGGTACGGTGCCGGCGTACTCGCGTCCTTGCCATCCCTGGCGCAGCGGTTGGACATTAAATCGGCTTTGCTGGTTTGCGATCCGGGCATCATCAAAGCCGGCCTCGTCGATCGCGTTGCCGGTGTCCTTAATGCAGCGAACCTACCCTTCACTGTCTTTTCCGATATCGAAAGCGACCCCGAAGTACGGTCGGTAGACGAAGGCGTAAACGCGGCGCGTGCCGCCGGAGCGGACGGCATCATTGGCATCGGCGGTGGCAGTGCCCTGGATACCGCCAAAGCCATCGCCGTGATGCTGACCAACAGCGGCACCATCCGCGATTACTTTGGCGTGGATAAAATCCCGACACAGGGCGCTCCTGTAATCGCCATACCGACCACGGCGGGCACAGGCAGCGAAGTTACCGTATGGTCGGTGTTGTCTGATACCGAAAACAACGTCAAGGTAAACATCGGCAGCTACCTTAACTGCCCGCGCATCGCCTTGCTGGACCCCGAACTGACCACCACCCTGCCCGCTGCAATCACTGCGGCTACCGGCATGGACGCCTTGACGCATGCCATAGAGTCTTACGTGAACAAGGCGGCCCACATTTTTTCAGAAAGCGTTGCAGAGAAATCGATTGCCCTGATCGCGGACAACCTGCGCCTGGCGGTATTGCAAGGCGACAACCTGGAAGCACGCGGCAACATGCTGATAGCCAGCAGCCTGGCCGGCATTTCTTTCAACCGCATCCGTCTGGGCCTGGCCCACGCGTTTGCCTTACCCCTGGGCAATTTGTTCAATATTCCTCATGGACTGGTAAACAGCATCATGCTGACGCCTGTCATGAAGTTCAACCTGCCCGGCAACTTGAAGCACTACGCCAAGATCGCCGAGCTGTTTGGCGAACGCATCACTGACTTAAGCCTGCGCGAGGCGGCCGAACGCTCGGTCATTGCAGTGCGGCAATTAAAACAAGACATAGGTCTTACACAAACCCTGGCGGACTTTAACGTCAGCGAAGATCGCTTTGATGAAATCATCGATGAAGCGATGCGCTCTGGCAACGTGCCGGTTAACCCGCGCATGCCTACGCGCGCTGATATGCGTCTGTTGCTGACGCAAGCCATGACCGGCGAAATCTAAACTACATCCACCACCACGGCAGCTGCAACAATGAACACGATTTTTATTGATAACTCCTGGGTCGAGTCACATTCCAGTGATGTCATCACCATGCTTAACCCCTCCGATGGGACGGTCTTGCGCGATATCAGCCGCGGCAATGCGCAAGATATCGATGCAGCGGTCAAGTCGGCGCGTCGCGCGTTTGACGCTCATTGGTCGGATATGCCGGCCGTCGAACGCGGACGCCTGCTATACAAAATTTCGCAAAAACTTGTGGAGCATCAGGACGAGCTGACGCAGCTGGAGTCGGACGATTGCGGTAAACCGACGGCGCAAGCGCGGTCGGACGCCATCGCCATCGCCCGCTATTTCGAATTTTACGCCGGCGCCTGCGACAAGTTCCATGGCGAAACCATACCCTACAACACGGGCTTCTCCGTTCTTACCTGGCGCGAGCCGCACGGCGTTACAGGCCATATTGTTCCCTGGAATTATCCCCTGCAGATCTTCGGGCGCTGCGTGGCAGCCGCGCTGGCCGCAGGCAATACCTGCGTGGTCAAACCGGGCGAGGACGCCTGCCTGTCGCTGTTGCGGGTAGTAGAGTTGGCCCGCGACGCAGGCTTGCCTGCAGGCGTGCTTAACTTGGTCACAGGTTATGGCCATGAGGCCGGCGACGCCCTGGTCAAGCACCCCGATGTCGATCACGTTTCGTTCACAGGCTCGCCGGGCGTCGGTACGCTGGTGACCCAAGCGGCTGCCGTTAACCATACGCCGGTCACGCTGGAGCTTGGCGGGAAGTCGCCGCAGATTGTCTTTGCCGACGCCGATCTGGACGAACTGGTTCCCACCGTGGTGCGCGCCATCATTCAAAACGCAGGACAAACCTGCTCTGCCGGCACGCGCCTGCTGGTCGAGCGCTCTGTATACGAGAAAGTGGTCAGCCTTGTGGCAGATGCGTTTTCCAACACACAGGTGGGCCCGGCCAATCTGGACCTGGACTGCGGCCCGTTGATTCGCAAGTCGCAATTGGACCGCGTGAAATCCTATGTACAGGCCGCGCTTGATGACGGCCTGCAGGTGGCGGGTTCGGGCAAACTGGCGCCGAATGTACCCGAGGGCGGCTTCTACCACGAGCCCATGCTGTTCCGCGACGTTCCTGCTGCACATAAACTTGCCCGCGAAGAAGTTTTCGGCCCCATACTGGTCGCCATCCCCTTTGACACGGAGGCGGAAGCGATCGAGATTGCCAACGGCACTGACTTCGGCCTGGTCGCCAGCGTGTGGACCAATGACGGGCATCGTCAGCAACGGATGGCACGCCGCATCAAGGCTGGACAGGTCTACATTAACAATTACGGTGCCGGCGGCGGCATCGAGCTGCCCTTTGGCGGCATCAAGGCCAGCGGACATGGCCGCGAAAAAGGTGTTGAAGCGCTGTACGGATTCACGGTATTGAAGACAGTGGCCATCAAGTACAAGAACTGAACAAAAAGAGGTCGACATTGAAGGTATGTATTTTCGGTGCCGGAGCGGTGGGCGGCTATCTGGCCGCTCGCATCAGCCATGCCAATGCGGCGCAAGTATCGGTAGTGGCGCGCGGCGCGCAGAAAGAGGCAATCGAAAGAAACGGCTTGCGGCTAGACACGCCTGAGGGTTCGTTTACCGTAAGGCCCGCCATCGTTACAGACCGGCCCGAAGAGTTACCCGAGCAAGACGTGGTGTTTGTCACGCTGAAGGTCATGAGCCAATCGGCCGTCGCGCCTGCACTGCGCCGTCTGGTCGGAGACCGGGGCTGTGCTGTTTTCGCGGCCAACGGCATACCGTGGTGGTGGAAGCACGGCAGCGAGCGCCCCGAGCACCTGCCCTTGCTGGACCACGACGGCGCGCTGTGGAATACGCTGGAACCGACGCGGGCCCTGGGTTGCATTGTCTATTCGGCAAACGAAGTCATTGCTCCAGGCGTGATTCGCCACCTGGGCAATAACCGTTGGGTCGTAGGCGAGCCTGATGGCACGATAAGTCCTCGCCTGCAGGCCGTCATCAATCTTATGCAGGCATCCGGCGTCAATGGCGAGGCCAGCACCCATATACATACCGAAATTTGGGCCAAGCTGCTACGCAACGCTTCCTTGAATTCGCTGTGCGCGCTTACGCGCTTACCCGTGGATGGCCTGGCGGAAGACCCTGCGCTATTGGCCCAGGCCGATGCCCTTATCGACGAGATCATTGCCGTTGCGGGCGCTCAAGGCTGCGATATATCGGCGCAACGCGCTGCTGCGCGCGAGCAATTGCGCCGCGGTGGCGCCGAAGGCGGCGCGCCGCCGGTGAAAGGCTTAAGGCCTTCCATGCTGCAAGATGCCTTGGCCGGCCGGCCCCTGGAAGTTGAAGCCATCGTGGGCCAGGTACAAGCCTTGGCGCAAGAGGCCGGCGTGCCATGCCCCGCCATCGATACCGTCCTACCTTTACTGAGGGGGCTGAACCGCAGCCTCTCAGGAAACCGCAGTAAACCTTAACAACTACCGGCCACACAGGACCGGACAAGGAGACCCAAGATGACCACCAGACGTAAATTTCTCACGGCAGCCGCCAAATCCGCAGCAGCGGTAGGTGGGCTGACAGCGATTTCGGCGCCGGCCATTGCGCAATCCTCGGATCCCGTCATCCGCTGGCGCCTGGTTTCGAGCTTCCCGAAAAACATCGAAACGCTTTATGGCTGCGCAGAAGTGATGTCCAAGGCCCTGGCCGAATCCACGGACAACAAGTTTCAGATCCAGGTTTTCGCGGCTGGAGAGGTCGTTCCGGGCCTGCAGGCATTCGATGCAGTCACCAATAACACCGTGCAGATCTGCCATAGCGCTTCGTACTACTACACAGGCAAGGACACCGCCTTCGCTTTCGGCGCGCACGCGCCCTTCATGCTTAACACCCGCCAGCAAACAGCCTGGGCCTATCATGGCGAAGGCAAGAAACTGCTGGAAGATTTCTATCGTGGCTTCAATGTAGTGGCCTTCCCGGGCGGCAACACTACCACTCAGATGGGCGGTTGGTTCCGCAAGGAAATCAACTCCAAGGAAGACCTGAAGGGGCTGAAATTCCGCATCTCTGGCTTAGGCGGTCAGGTATTGACGCGCATGGGTGTAGTGCCGCAGCAGCTTGGTATTGGCGATATTTACCCTTCGCTGGAGCGCGGCACGATCGATGCGGCCGAGTTCAACGGCCCTGCGGATGACGAGAAACTGGGCCTGTATAAAGTGGCGCCGCACTATTACTACCCCGGCTTCTGGGACGGCACGTCGATGCAGCACTTCTTTATCAATAGTGGCGAATGGGACAAACTACCCAAGCACTACCAGGCCGCCTTGCAGTCGGCCGCGGCATTGGCCAACATCGACAGCATTGCGCGTTACGACGTACTGAATCCGCCTGCGCTGCGACGCCTGGTGGCTGCGGGCGCCAAGCTGCATGCATTCCCAGCAGACGTCCTCGATGCGGCCTATACGGCTTCGATGGAGCTTTACGCCGAACTCTCGGCACAAAACCCAACCTTCAAGAAGTTCTACGATAGCCAAAAGGCGTTTCAGAAGGACGCCAGTTTGTGGAACCAGGTTTCAGAGTTCGCCTACGACAGCACGATCATTCGGCAACTTCGCCGCTGATGCTTGGCCCGTTCCGGGCGGGCCTCCCGCCCGGAACCTTGTATGAACACCCAGGAGACTCACCAGCATGCGCGCCCTACTACGACTTAGCCAATTTATTGATCGCATCATGACGGTCGTCGGCAAAGCAGCAGGCTGGCTGGTGCTGGCCGCTGTGATCATCAGCGCCGGCAACGCCGTGGTGCGCAAGCTTTTCTCGGTTAGCTCGAACGCGTGGCTGGATGCCCAGTGGTATCTATTCGGCGCGGTCTTCATGCTTTGCGCCTCATACACCTTACTGAAAAACGGCCACGTCCGGGTAGACCTGCTGATGGCGGGCCGCAGCAAGCGCACGCGCGACCTGGTCGATGTGTTCGGCCATGTTTTCTTCCTGATCCCGCTTACCTTGTTGATGATCTACGAAAGCTACCCCTTCGCGATGCGTTCGATGGAGCTGAACGAAACTTCCGCGAATGCCGGCGGCCTGCCCGTGTGGCCGGCCAAGATGTTGATACTGGTAGGCTTTATATTGTTGTTTATTCAGGCGGTCTCCGAGCTTATCAAGCGCATCGCCATCTTGCGCGGCATCATCGAAGACCCCGATACAAATCAAGACGATACCCCCGAACTGGTTGAAGCCATGGATGTAGGCACCGGGCCATCGCAGCGCCAATCATAAAACTTTCTAGGTAGCTTCGATGCTTACTACTTTCCTGATCGACAACATGGCGCCGATCATGTTTGTCAGCCTGATTTTCTTTTTGCTATTGGGCTATCCGGTTGCGTTCTCGTTGTCGGCCGTGGGGCTGGCCTACGCCTGGCTGGGCATCGAATTGGGTCTATTCACCGAGAACTTTCTGGGCGCGCTGCCAGGGCGAGTTCTGGGGGTAATGATCAACGAAACCTTGCTGGCTATTCCGTTCTTCACCCTGATGGGCCTCATACTCGAGCGATCCGGCATGGCCGAAGACCTGATCGACACCATAGGCCAGTTGTTTGGACCCATCCGCGGGGGGCTGGCTTACGCGGTTATTTTCGTCGGCGCTCTGTTGGCTGCCACGACTGGCGTTGTTGCGGCGTCAGTGATTTCCATGGGCCTGATCGCACTGCCCATCATGCTGCGCTACGGATACGATCGCTATCTGGCAACAGGCGTCATCATGGCATCGGGCACGTTGGCACAGACGATACCGCCCTCCATTATCCTGATCGTGCTTGCCGACCAGTTGGGTACGTCCGTCGGTGACATGTACCGCGGCGCCCTGATACCAGCCCTGGTATTGACCTTGCTCTACGCCTTATACGTGTTCGGGATGACCCTGTTCCGTCCTGCTTCGGCACCGGCCCTGCCGCCAGAGGCACGGCACCTGAACGAGGCGGACGGTACGATAGGCCTGCTGTCACTGTTTGTGCTGATCGGCATCACCATCGGCGCCGTCATCGGCTTCTACTATTTGATCGGCTACGCGCGCCCCAACATTGCTGCCACCGACCAGGAAATCTACGGCTCTGCTCTGGGCATAATCGCCGGCTATTGCCTGGCCCTGGCAGACCGCCGCTTTGAGCTGGGCCTGTTTTCGCGTATTGCGCAGGCTGTGGTGATTGTGCTGGTGCCGCCGCTTGCCCTGGTGTTTCTGGTACTGGGTACGATCTTCCTGGGCATTGCCACACCCACGGAGGGGGGCGCCATGGGCGCCGTAGGCGCGATGCTGCTGGCCATGGGCAAAAAGCGCCTTAGCTTTTCGCTGCTGTCCCAGGCCATAGAATCTACGGCCCGCCTGTCGGCTTTCGTACTGTTCATCTTGATCGGGGCGCGCGTCTTTGCCCTGACCTTCTACGGTGTAAACGGACATGTGTGGGTCGAGGAACTATTGCTGGCAATTCCCGGCGGCGTCATCGGCTTTTTGATTCTGGTGAACCTGATCGTATTTGTGCTGGGCTTCTTCCTGGACTTCTTCGAGATTGCTTTCATCTTGATCCCCTTGCTGGCACCGGCTGCAACGGCTCTGGATATCAATCTGATCTGGTTTGGCGTCATGCTGGCCGTCAATTTGCAAGCCAGTTATTTGACCCCGCCCTTCGGCTTCGCCTTGTTCTTCATGCGGTCGGTAACGCCCAACAAGGACTACACCGATAAAGTCACTGGCAAACGAATCGCCGGCATCAAGACCGCTGACCTTTACCGCGCAGGCCTTTCCTTCGTGGTGCTGCAATTGATCATGATCGGTATCTTGGTCGCCTTCCCCGAGCTCGTCCAGCTTGACGACGCGCGGACCTTGATGGATGCGGCCGATGTGAAGATCGAACTTCCACCGTTGGGCGCGGATCTCGAGCTTCCGCCCCTGGACCTCAATTAATGCTTGCTTAAGGACAACCATGTCGGTAATTAACTACGTTACGCAGATCCAGTTTGGCTATGGCACTTTGGAAGGCCTGAAAGACGAATGCAATAAGCTGGGAATCAAATCGCCCCTGGTCGTCACCGACGCAGGGGTGCGGGCGGCGGGCATCGTCGACCAGGTCATGGCGCAGCTTGGCACAGATAGCGGTGCAAGCGTCTATGACCAGACACCGCCCAACCCCAACGAGCAAGCTGTGCGCGCCGCCTCAGAGCAATTCCGTACCGGCGGACACGACGGCATCATCGCCGTAGGCGGCGGATCTTCCATCGATCTGGCCAAGGGTGTTGCAGTCTGCGCACGCCACGAAGGACCTTTGCGCTCATTTGCCTTGATCGAAGGAGGCCTGGCCAACATCACGGCCGCGACCGCGCCGGTAATCGCGATCCCCACGACTGCCGGTACGGGCAGCGAAGTCGGCCGCGGCGCCATCCTGATCCTGGACGACGGGCGCAAGGTAGGCATTATCTCGCCGCATGTCGTGCCTAAGCTGGCCATCTGCGATCCTGGCCTGACTTTAGGGCTGCCCGCCATGCTGACGGCCGCCACGGGCATGGATGCCATCGCACACTGCATAGAGACCTTCCTGTCGCCCCTGTTCAACCCACCTGCGGACGGCATCGCCCTGGATGGACTGCGGCGCGCCTGGTCGCACATCGAGCTTGCCGTGAACCAGCCAGACCATAAAGCGGCCCGGCTGAATATGATGAGTGCGTCAATGCAGGGCGCCTTGGCCTTCCAGAAGGGCCTGGGCTGCGTGCACAGCCTTAGTCACTCTTTGGGCGGCATCAACCCGCGCTTGCATCATGGCACTCTGAATGCCATCTTCCTGCCGGCGGTGGTTGAATTCAATCGCAGTGCCGCGACCGTGATCGACGAGCACAAAATGGAACGCCTGGCGCAAGCCATGGATATTGCCGGTGCCGATGCGGTGATACCTGCGCTTGCAGCCATGAGTACGCGTTTGGGCTTACCGGCCGGCCTGGCAGAACTGGGGGTAAGCGAAGAACAGTTTCCGCGCATTATTCAGGGCGCACTGGCGGACCACAGCCACAAGACCAACCCCAGAGACGCCAGCGTGCAAGACTACACCGCCATGCTGGCCGCTTCGATGTAGTTGTTAATCTCTGTAGCTGCGGTCGCGGCGGTCGAGGTACCGCAGCATGGCCGGCCATTCCATCAGCCCGAACGGACGGCGCACGTCCGGTTGGTACAGGCGATGCGTTTTGGTAACGATGGCATCCGACGGAATGATCAGCTCGGCACCCGACGCCATCGCATCAACCTGGCCGCGGCAGGCCATCTCGAGCCAATACATGGCGTTAAAAGCTTCGGCAATGCTGGGCGAGGCAACCAGCAGCCCGTGGTTGCGCAGTATCATAGCGTCTTGCGTGCCCAGGTCAGCAACCAGCCTGGCCTGCTCGTCCATATCGATGGCCACGCTTTCGTAGTCGTGATAAGCGATGTTCTTGAACCGCATGGCGGTCTGGCTTAAAGGCAGCAAGCCGACCTTCATTGCTGACACGGCCATGCCCGCCCGGGAATGGGTATGGATCACGCAGCCCACATCGTGTCTGGCGCCATGCACCGCGCTATGTATCACGTAGCCGGCTTCGTTCAAGCCATGATCGGTGTGCGGATTGTCCAGGATCTCGCCCTTCAGATTGATCTTGATAAGGCTGGACGCCGTGATCTCTTCGTACATGAAGCCATAAGGATTGATCAGCAGCTCGTCGTCGGTGTCCGGTATACGCGCGGTGATGTGGTTGTAGACCAGATCGCTCATCCCGAACATGGGCATCAGGCGATAGCAGGCGGCCAGATGCACCCGGGTTTCGTGCTCGACTTCGCTATAGGTTTTGGTCATTTAGATATGCTCCGACTCCATTTCGTGGCTAGGCTAGCAATCCATTCTGGCACGACGCTTGCCCGGACTCAATTCGTCAATATAAAAGCGTGGGTTCGTCGATTTGGAACCATGATATAAACAAAAGGTCCGGCAAAGCCGGGACCTCATCTAATAAGGAACATCCGTGGCCAGCCAATCGCCTACCGCCGGCGCTATGCCCGACTCATCCTCCTTAACGCAACTGCCCGAATGGATCGCTTTTACGAAAGCGGCTTCGGCAGTCACCATAGACGTGAATGCACTGCGCGTCATCAACGCCGCCGACATCGACATCGACATCAGCGGACAAGGCAGTTCGCCCGGGCTTGCCGCTGCCGCCGAAGCCTTATTGCTTGCGCGCGACTTCCCGCAGATGCGCGAACGCCTGCTTGCGGGCGGCATTGCCAACGTTACGGAAGAGCGCGCCGCCTGGCACAGCGCCTTGCGCGCCCCCGCCCCCACCGAAGAAATCGCCGCAGAGCGACAGCGGCTGAACGCGTTTGTGCGTATGGCCGACTCGGAACGCCGTTGGCGCAACATCGTGCACATCGGCATAGGCGGCAGCGACTGGGGGGTGCGCCTGGCGGTCAGCGCATTCGGCTACGCCGGCACCTGGCGGCAAGTGCACTTTGTGGCCAATATTGATGGCCATGCCATTGAAGGCGGTTTGGCCGGCTTCGACCCTCACGACACTCTTATTGTCCTGGCGTCAAAATCCTTCACCACCGCCGAGACGCTGCAAAATGGCCAACGGGCCATCGAGTGGCTGCAAGGCTCGGGCGTCAGCGACCCCTATAAGCAAGTGGTTGCCATTACCGCACGCCCCGATGTCGCGCGCGAATGGGGCGTGCCCGAAGCCCATATCTTCAAATTCTGGGACTGGGTAGGCGGCCGTTTTTCGATATGGTCGGCTGTCAGCCTGACGACCGCCCTGGCGGTAAGCGTTGATGTGGTTGCCGGCATGCAGGCCGGCGCGGCCGCCATGGATGCGCACTTTGCGGAAGCACCGATCGCCGAGAATGCACCCGTGCAGATGGCCTTGTCGGGCATCGTCAACCGCAGCGTACTGGACTATGGGTCGCTGAACATCGCACCCTACGACTTCCGCTTGGCCAATCTGGTGCCCTACATACAGCAACTGGAAATGGAATCCCTGGGCAAGTCGGTGAACCTGGCAGGCGAGCCCGTGGGCGTGCCCACCGGGCCCGCTGTGTGGGGCATGCCGGGCACCGACGCGCAGCACACTTTCTTTCAGTGGTTGCACCAAGGCAGCGACGGCGCGCCGGTGGACTTCATCGTATGCCAACACGCCGACCATGGCTGGCCGGAGCATCATAAAAGCCTGCTGGCCAACTGCCTGGCCCAGCGCGAAGCCCTGCTGACAGGCAAGAGCTTTGAAGAAGTCCTGCAAGACAGCCTTGACGAAGGTGTACCGGAAGAGCGCGCACGCTGGCTGGCCCACCACAAAGTCCATGCCGGCGGACGGCCATCCAACCTTATCGTCTTGCCGCGCTTGTCTCCTTACACGCTGGGTGCCTTGTTGGCGCTGTACGAGCACAAGGTGTTCGTGCAGGCGGTGATTTGGGGCGTCAACCCGTTTGATCAGTGGGGCGTGGAATACGGCAAGATGCTGGCGAAAGGTATTGCGGGCGAGTTGTCCGGGAAAGCGGCGGACCCTAAGCACGATGCCTCGACGGCGCATTGGGTGAAGAAGTTTAAAGAGTCGCTGGGTTAAGCAAGTTATTCGATACTAAGCACCAGGCGCTTGCCGAGCACGCGTGCCGCCTTATCCAGCGTTTTCAGGCTGGGCCAATGGCGAGGGTCCTCTAGGCGTTTGGCCTGAGGCCAGCTGGTTTCCATCGCCCGCGCAAGATCGGCCAAACTGCGCTCACCGCGTGCGGCGCGCAGGAGCATCACGCCCTGCGTCTTGGCGTCCGGAGCAATGTAGTACGCGCCCTCCGCACCTTGGCTAGGGTCAGGCACGTCCATGCCTTCTGAAAGCCGCCCCTCCAGCGTGAGAGTCAGCACTTCAGCAGCATTAAACAATGCCTCCTCCAGCGAATCGCCTTCAGTGAATGCCTCATCGAGGTCGATAAACTGAACGCAAAATCCACCTGTCGGATCTTCCGAAATTACAGCAGGATAACGAATATCCATAAGAACTCCTTCACTTCAGTTTCACGCCGGTTTGCCGTTCGATGCTGGCCAGCGTGCCGGCTCTGACATCACGTGTGCCATGAAGCGGCACCGTGGTGCGAGCATTGTCCTTGCCCATCCGCACGTGGCTGCCTTCCTGACGTAGAATCTCCCAGCCCTGGGCTTTGAGTTTCTTTATGATGTCTTTGCCGTTCATATTGCTACTATACATCATAAAAGATATATCAAAAAAGAAATTACCTGATGATGCCGGATTTGCAATTAGGCCCTGCATTGAACTAGCCGATACGCGTCGCTTAGTAAGCGCCTTACAGCCGCCCGATTACTTTCGCCAGCGCCTCATCCAGCCCTCTAGGCGCAATCCCCAGCGCCGCAATCTTCTCGCAAGACAGCACCGAGGACGCCGGCCTGGCGGCCGGTGTTGGATACTCGCTGGTCGGTATCGGCTCCAACGGCGGCATCACAAAGCCAGCGTCCGTGCTGTGCTTGCAATCAAAGATGCGCTTTGCGAAGTCGAACCACGACAATACCGTGGCGCCGGAATAGTGATAAAGCCCCGACACCGGCTGCAACATGCCATGGATAGCCAGTATGGCGTCGGCCAGGTCGCCTGCATAAGTTGGACAGCCAATCTGGTCATCGACCACACGTATCGGCGTCGACGGCGCCTGATCCTGCGCCTGATAGCGCTCGGCCACGCGCAGCATGGTCTTCAGGAAGTTATTGCCGTATTCGCTATACACCCACGAAGTCCGTATGACGCATGCCGCCGGCATGGCGTCCAGCACGGCCTTCTCGCCCTGCAGCTTGGTGGCGCCATATACGTTTAGCGGGTTGGTTGGATCGGCCTCGCCATAAGGCTGGACCGCCGAGCCATCAAACACGTAGTCGGTGGAAACATGCATCAGGCGCGCGCCAATTTCGCGTGCGACGCGCGCCAGCTCGGCCGGCGCCGTCGCATTGACTGCAAGCGCCACGTCGGGCTCGGTCTCGGCGCGATCCACGGCCGTATAGGCCGCTGCGTTGATGATCCAGTCTGGCTGCGCCTGCCGCACATATTCCGCAATGGAGGCCGGCTGCGACATATCGAGCTCTTGCCGATCGGGCATCAGCAAGTGAGCTTGGTCCGGGTAGCGGTCCTGCAGGCAACGGCCCAATTGGCCTCGCGCCCCTGTTAGCAGAATCTTCATGGGTGCTCCTCTTGCTGGCGTATGGATCAGGGCAGGCGGCCCTCTTCGTGCAGCTGTGTCAGGCTGGCGCCGTTACGATCCTTGTCGGAAAGCACCTTGGCACCTTCAGGCCAGGCTATGGCCAATGCGGGATCATTCCAGCGTAGGCAGGCCTCGTCGTCTGGCCGGTAAATATCGGTGCATTTGTATTCGACCACGGCGCTATCGGACAGCACATAAAAACCATGGGCGAAGCCTGGCGGTATCCAAAGCTGCGTATGCCCCTGCGCGGCAAGCACCATGCCTTCCCATCGCCCAAAGGTGGACGAATCGCGGCGCAGGTCGACGACGACGTCGAAAATCTCGCCCTGCGACACGCGGAGCAACTTGCCTTGTGGGTGCTTGACTTGATAATGCAGGCCGCGCAAGACACCGCGCCCGGAATAGCTGCAGTTGTCCTGCACGAAGCGGTGCGTGCCCACGACCGATGCGTAGCGCTGCGCGTGATAGCTCTCTAGAAAACTGCCGCGCTCGTCCTGGTAAACCTCAAGCTCTATACGCTTGACGCCGGCGAGCGCGGTATCGTGCACCTTCATGGCGCTTTCCTTGCAATGCTGGCAGCCAGCGGCCACCCGTCGGCGAATTTTACCGGCAAAGCAAAAGCGGCCGAAAACCCGTATGCTTAAGACATATGCCTATACGCAGCTCTCTCGGCTTCAAGGCCGATATCCGCCCAGCCCATGCCATCTAGCGATCTACGCAAGCTCTTCCTGCTGGCCGCCCTATGGGGTGGATCGTTCATCTTCATGCGCATCTCCATAGCCGACTTCGGGCCGCTGCCCCTGATTGAGGCCCGCACCGTCATCAGCGCCGTGTTTCTTCTGGGTGTGACTGTACTTACCGGCAAGACCCAGCCTATGCTGGACAACTGGAAGCCCATCACGATGCTGGGCTTCATCACCGTCGTGCTTCCCTTTCTTTGCCTGGGCTACGCGGTGCAGACCTTGCCGGCTGGGGCCTTGACCGTAATTAATGCCACGGTGCCCTTGTTCGGTGCGCTGGTGGCATGGGTGTGGTTGAAAGAGAGCCTGACCCGCGGACGGATACTGGGCCTGGTTATTGGCTTCGTGGGCATCATCGTGTTGATGGCGGACAAGTTGTCGTTCGCAGAAAACGGGCAGGGCTGGATCGTGGTGCTGGCCCTGGGCGGACCGTTCTTTTACGGCTTCGGCGCCTGTTACCTGACCAAGTATCTGAAGGGCGTCGAACCCGTTTCCTGCGCCACGGGGGCCATGGTGGCCGCAGGTTTCATGCTGGCCCCCTTCGCCATTTACACCTGGCCCACCACGCCGATATCGCCCTTGTCATGGGCATCGGTGGCGGCCCTGGCCATATTTTGCAGCGGCATCGCCTACGTTATTTTTTATAACCTCGTGGCGCGCATAGGTGCGTCCAAGTCGCTGACGGCGACGTTCCTGGCCCCGCCATTTGGCGTGTTCTGGGGTGTGGTGTTATTGGACGAAGCCTTAACGATCAATATCGTGCTGGGCACCACCATTGTATTGGCGGGCACCCTGCTGGCCACAGGTTTCATAGGCAGCAGCAAGGCGCCTGCAGCCTAGCCTTAAACCCTTTCGAAAATCCCTGCCGCCCCCATGCCGGTGCCCACGCACATGGTCAACATGCCGTAGTCCAGCTTGCGGCGACGTATGCCGTGGATGACAGTGGCGGCACGTATGGCACCGGTGGCACCCAGCGGATGACCCAGGGCGATGGCGCCACCCAGGGGGTTGGTTAATTCAGGATCCAGGCCCAGATCGCGTGTGACGGCCAGTGCCTGTGCGGCAAAAGCCTCGTTAAGTTCTATCCAGCCGATCTGGTCCAGTCTAAGGCCGGCCAACTTCAGCGCATGCGGTATGGCTTCCTTGGGGCCGATACCCATGATCTCGGGCGGCACGCCCTTGACCGCGAAGGACACGAAGCGGGCCAGCGGCGTCAGCTTATGCGTCTTGAGCGCACGTTCGGACACCACCAGCAAGGCGCCGGCGCCATCTGAGGTTTGCGAACTATTGCCGGCTGTCACGCTGCCGCGGGCCGCAAACACCGGACGTAGTCGGGCCAGTGCTTCCAGGCTGGTATCGGGCCGGGGGCCTTCGTCTTGCGTGACCATCATGCGCTGCACGATAAAGTCGTCGTCCTGCCTGCTGCTGCCGGCGCGTTTGCCGGCCGACAGATTAGGCAGACGCCGCACTACCTCGATAGGCAGGATTTCGTCGTTGAACTCGCCGGCCTGCTGCGCTGCGATGGCGCGTTGATGCGAGCGCAGCGCCATGGCATCCTGGTCTTCGCGCGACACCTTCCATTGCTTGGCGACCTGCTCTGCCGTGAGACCCATGCCGAAGGCTATGCCCAGGTTCTCGTCGTGCGCAAAGATTTCCGGACTGAACGAGGTGCTGACACCCATGGTGGGTACCTGGCTCATGGATTCGGTCCCGGCAGCAATGATGACATCGGCCTCGCCCACGCGTATGCGGTCCGCCGCCATGGCGATGGCAGTCAGGCCGGAAGCGCAAAAGCGATTGACGGTAACGCCCGCCACGGACGACGGCAGGCCGGACAGCAAGGCGCCGATGCGCGCCACATTCAGGCCTTGCGGCCCTTCGGGGATGGCGCAGCCCACGATGGCGTCCTCGACGGCAGCCGGGTCCAGGTTGGGCACCTGCGCCAGCAACCCGTTGATGACGGTGGCCAGAAGTTCGTCGGGGCGCGTGTGCATGAAGACGCCGCGCGGCGCCTTGCCGATGGGGCTACGGGTTGCCGCGACAATATAAGCTTGTTGTATGGATGGCATTTTCGGTCCTTTCAGTTGCGTACCGGCTTGCCGGTTTTCAGCATGCCTGCGATGCGCTCCTGGGTCTTGGGCTGTGTGAGCAGGTGCAGGAAGGCTAGCCGCTCTAGCCGCAGCATCCAGGCTTCATCGACCAGCGAGCCCGGGTCAACATCGCCGCCGCAAATAACGGTAGCCACTTGCAGCGCCACCTCGTAGTCGTATTCGGAAATGAAACCGCCCACCTTCATGTTGACCAGTTGCGCCTGCAAGGTGGCGATGCCGTCCCGTCCTGCAACGGGGAAGCGCGCGGGCAAGGGTGGACGCCAGCCGCTTTCGGCCATGGTAAGCGCCACACGAGCCGCCACATACAGCAGTTCGTGGCGGTTCATGACGATGGGGTCGGAGGGCTGCAAATAGCCAATATTGCGGGCATCAATTGCCGACTTGGACACCTGCGCCGTGGCCGCAGCCAGCGCAAATTTCTTCAGGTACGCCAGCAGTGGCGCGTCCGGCGCCGCTTCGGCCTGCAATTCAGCCGCTCTACGGGCGCCATAGGTCAAGCCCCCGGCGCCCGGCACCAAGCCGATGCCGACCTCCACCAGACCGATATAAGATTCAAAATGCGCGACCCGCCTGGCGCAATGTACGGAAAGCTCGCAGCCGCCACCCAGTGCCATCCCGGCCACGGCGGCAACGACAGGAACTTGCGCGTATCTAACGCGCAGCACCATGTCTTGCATCTCGCGCTCTATGGGTTCGACGGCGTCTGGACCGCCCTGCTCGAAAACCGGCAGCATCGCCTTCAGGTCGGCACCAGCCGAGAATGGCTCGGTAAGCTGCCCTATCACCAGTGCCTTGTACGAGGCCTCGGCCAGGTCTACGGCCCGCAGTACGCCACGCACCACGGCTGGGCTAAGCGTGTGCATCTTGGTCTTGAAGGACAAGATGAGGACATCGCGAGGCTGCGGGGCCGGCAAGGTCCAGCATTGCACGGCCTCGTCTTCAAACACGATGGTGGGATCCAGACTGGGCGTTTCACCGACCAGGCGCGGACCACCGATCTGGCGCTCGTACACCGGTAGCTTGCTGCGCCCCTCAAACCGCTTGTCGGTGGGGTTCCATGAGCCGGCCGATGTATGTACGCCTTGCGCCTCCCAGACGGGGCCACGGGTGGCCCACTCGGGCAAGGGTGCTTTCGATAAGCCCTTGCCGGCCGCGATGTCTTCATTGATCCATTGCGCGACATCGTGCCAGCCGGCGGCTTGCCAGATTTCGAACGGGCCTTGTGCATGACCAAAGCCCCACTTCATGGCCAGATCGAGTTGACGCGCCGTGTCGGCGATGTCGGCGAGGTGGACGGCGCTGTAATGGAAGCCGTCGCGCAGTACCGCCCATAGAAACTGCGCCTGGGGATGCGTGGAATCGTGCAGCGCCTTCAGCTTTTGGGCCGGATCGCGCTCGGCCAGGATGGCAGCCACGCCCTCATCAATTTTGGCGTCGGCCGGCACATAGCTTTTTGTGGCCGGATCCAGCCGCAGGATGGCCTTGCCTTCCTTGCGATAAAAGCCCGCGCCGGTTTTCTGGCCCAGCGCCCCTTGCTCGATCAAGGCAGCCAGCGTGGACGGGACCTTGTAATGGCTATGGAAGGGATCATCGGGCAGTTGTTCGTCCATGGTGCGAATAACGTGGGCCAGTGTATCCAGCCCCACAACGTCGGCCGTGCGGAAAGTGCCCGACTTGGCCCGCCCCAGGCGTGTACCCGTCAGTTCGTCGACCACTTCATAGCTAAGTCCGTACTTCTCGGCTTGCGTGAAAACCGACAGAATGCCAAAGACGCCGATGCGGTTAGCCACGAAATTGGGCGTATCACGAGCCCGTATAACGCCCTTGCCCAGTTGCGACACCAAAAAGGTTTCCAGCAGATCAAGCAGGCGCGGTTCGGTATGGGCTGTTGGGATCAGCTCTACCAGCGTCATGTAGCGCGGCGGATTGAAAAAGTGCACTCCGCAAAAACGATGCCGCAGAGTCTCGGGCAAGGCCTGCGCAAGCTCGGTAACGGAAAGGCCCGAGGTATTGCTGGCGATAATGGCGTCGGGGCGTATGTCCGGCGCGAGCTTCTCGTACAGGTCGCGCTTCCAGTCCAGGCGTTCGGCGATCGCTTCAATAACGAGATCGCATTCAGCCAGTAAACACAGATGCTCATCGTAATTGGCCGGCACAATGGCGTCGGCAAGCTCCGGTGAACCCAGCGGCGCCGGATTAAGCTTCTTCAAGCCGGCGATGGCTTTTTTCGCGATAGCGCTTTTGTCGCCCTCTTTGGCAGCCAGATCGAACAGCACCACGGGAACGCCCGCATTGACACAATGAGCCGCAATTTGCGCTCCCATTACGCCCGCGCCGCATACCGCGACCTTGCGTATATGGAAATGGCCGCCCTTCGAAACTTGCGATTGCCCGGATTCACTAGACTGCATAAGCACCCCCCATAGACCAAGATTCGGTGGGGTCAGGTCTTGCAATCACGCATGCGGCAAGCCGCATGCGTGATTGCAAGACCTGACCCCATCCCAGATTAGTTCATTATCCAAGACGGCGCATCTGCAAAGCCATGTAAAGAGCGCGGTAGAATTAGTCGCTTACAACCTTATCAGAACGCCGCCATGGCTCGCTTACCACGCCTTTACGCACCCCATATTCCACAATTGGTGCAGGCCGAGTTCGTGCGTCCGTTGGCCGCCATTCACGAACCCACTCCATCAACCCAGTTGGATCAGCTACGCGAATGGCTGCAGCGGGATGCGCGTGAATACCAGGTTGCGGTGCACGGCTGGCTGCTGCTGAATGACCGCATCAGCTTGGTGGGAACGCCACCGGATGCGCAAGCATTGCCCAAACTGATACAGTCGCTGGGCCGCAGGATGGCCGCCGGCATGCGCCATGGCCGCGTCTTCTCCAGCCGCTACCGCAGCGCCCTGATTCAACCGGGCCACTGGCTTGTTCCGACCCTGGTGTGGCTGGAATCTTTACCCCTTACGCTGCACTATGTGGATCGCCCTCAAGCGTGGCCCTGGTCGTCTGCGGCCACCCACACCGGTGCAGACCACCGGTACGACACGCTATTGACCGATCATCCAGACTACTGGCAACTGGGCAACACACCCTTCGCACGACAGGCCCGATACGCCGAGCGCCTCGCCGATGGCTTGCCCAGCAGTCAATCCACCCGTATCCGTGACGCCCTCTTCGGCCAGTGGGCCCTGGGCGAACCAGACTTCCTGGCAGACCTGCGCCCACGCGCCACACGCAGAATCGCGCCGGCGCCGCGAGGGCGGCCACGCAAGAACGCGGACTCAGGCTCTGGTGGGGTCAGGTCTTGCAATCACGCATGCGGTTTACCGCATGCGTGATTGCAAGACCTGACCCCACAGCCAGCTTTATTACCTTGCTATCCGGGTCGCCGAACTGCGCTCTGAGCGAAAAGTGATTTTCATTTTCAAGGGCGCTTAGCGACAAATCGTGCTCGAAATCACCCCAGGCGCGCGCCAGATCATGAGTCTGTCGCAAGTATTCACGTCCTTCGTCCATGCCAACGACAAGGGCTAAGGGGCAGGCTGTGCGCGGCCTCAGCCGCACAGGGCTATTGTTGACGACGTCCGCTGCGGAAAGCTGCAGTGTGTCGTTGACGAAACAGCGCTTGATCGGGTCCAGGTCGTAGATTCCGCTGACGAGGCAGGCGTGTTCAACGATAGGCGGCGTCGCATCAGCGGCTTGTTCGGGATCGTCCACAAGCAGCATGGCGGCGATGTGGGCGCCGGCGGAATGGCCGGATACGGACAGTTGTTGTGGGTCGCCGCCGTAGTTATTGATGTTGTCGTACACCCAACGCAGTGCGCGGCGGCACGCTGCAATCTGTGCGTCCATGCGCACGTCGGGTAAGTGGGGGAAGTTGACGACTACGGCTGTCACATCGTGTGGCACCAGCCCGTCGGCAATAAAGCTGAAATCGCGTTTATCGAGCGAGTGCCAATACCCGCCATGAAAGAATACCTGTACGGGCATGCCGGAATTCCCGGCCTGGAAAATATCAAGGCACTCCTGGCCGGAAGCCCCATAGGGGACATCCAGCACGGCCCGATGCTTGCGCCTTGCTGCAGTGTTTGCTGCGTCCAGCTGCGCCAGCACGCGCCGGAAATACTCCGGCGCCACCTTTTTTACATTGTCGTACTCTTGGTCGAGGTCGAGAATCACTTCACCGTATTGCTAAGCCGGCCGATACCTTCGATCTCGATGTCGATGGTGTCGCCGCGCTTCATGGGGCCGACGCCGGACGGGGTTCCGGTGATGATGACATCACCCGGATTAAGCGTCATGATGCTCGACACGAACTCGAAGATGCGCTTGATCGGGAAGATCATGTCATTCGTATTGGACGATTGTCGCAACTCGCCGTTTTGCCACAGCTGTATCGCGACATTGTCGGGATCGAGCTCGGTTTCTATCCAGGGGCCCAAGGGCTTGTAGGTGTCGAAAGACTTGGCCCGTGTGAACTGGCCATCCTTGCGTTGAAGATCGCGATTGGACACGTCATTGGCGCAGGTATAGCCAAAGATATGGTCCTTGGCCTGGTCTTGCGATACGTTCTTGCAGCGGCTGCCCACGACTATCGCTATTTCGGCCTCAAAATCCACGCGGTCTTTGTCGCTGTCCAGCACAATGGTGTCGCCGTTTGCGATGATCGCCTCGGGCGAACACATGAACAGCATGGGTTCCGCAGGAACGGGAACACCGGATTCTTCGGCGTGCAGGCGGTAGTTAAGGCCCACACAGACCAGCTTGCCCGGCTGTACCGGGGCCAGCAGCTGTACGTCGGCCAGCGCGTATTCTTCGCCGCTGTATTCCGGCGTCTCGAACAGACCGGAACGTAATGCCTTGACTGCGTCCCCTTCGACAACGCCGAATGTTGTTTGCCCGTTTTTAGAAAACCGCGCGAATCTCATGTATGTACCTTTGGATAATCAGATAAGTATTAAGCCCCGAAATACGGGCGTAGCGTGTTGTAACTTTGCTGGATAGCGTGCTGGCTATCGGGAATCTGGAACGTTTCGACGGTGACGTAATCGTCGTAAGAGACCTCACGCAGTGCCTTGATGACCGCGCCGATGTCGTAGCTTCCGTCACCCATGGGCAAACGATCAGAGTCGCTGACGTGAAAATGCCAAAAGCACTGCCGCTCTTGCGCCAGGCGCAGCGAGGCACCGACGTCTTCGCCTTCGATAAGAATATGAACCATGTCCAGCATGATGCCGACATTGGGCAATGCAACGCTATCGACGAAGTCGAGCATGTCTTGCGTGCCCATCAGGCAGTTGGCATAAAGATGGTTGACGGGCTCCATCACAATGCGGGTATCGGGAAACTCTTGTGCGCACTCGCGGATCGCCTGGCTGATCCATTCCAGCGTCTGGGCGGGATCGACACCTTCTTGGTAGCGTCCGCGCAAGCGCCCCACGTTTACAGCAGCGCCAAATCGTCCGGCAAACTCCATCGCTGCCTTCATGCGGTCGCGTGCCTGCTGTCGTTTGCCGGCATCCGTATCGGCGAACGACAAGCGCGCCTCGCCATAGACTTCCCCGGTGCATACGGCCGGCACATCAAGCCCGGTGTCGCGCACCGCCTTCTGGATCGCCGCCACGTCGATCGCGGCCGGGTCGCAGACCAGAAACTCCACCCCTTCGTAGCCCACCTGCCGTATCTGGGCAAGCGTGGGCGCGATGTCGCCCTGGATGGCGGTTACCTGTGAATGCCGCACATCGGGTGTGGCATACATATAAGCTAGTTTCATGGTTGTACGAATCGGAAATCGTTAAGTTTGGCCAGCTTGGCGTGTATGACTTCTTTCTTGACGACGCTGACGTTCGGGATGGCGAACTCTTGTATGTTGAAGTATTCGCCCTTGGCTTCCTTGCCCCGCGCCGTCTCCATGACGAGGTCGGCGATCTCGACGCCTACTTGCTTCAGCGTCTTGGTTCCTTCAAGTACATCACCCGCGCTGATGTCGGTATCTTCATTCAGATGATGAAAGGTCTTGTTGTTGGAGCTGATCTTGATCACGGGGGCAATAGACGAGCCTGTAGGCGTGCCTTTGCCGGTTGTGAACAACACCATATGTGCACCGCCCGCGACCTTGCCCGTGACAGAGGCAATGTCAAACCCCGGGGTATCCATGATGATGACGCCCTTTTGGGTAGGGGCGACGCCGTAATCGACGATCTCGGTAATGGCCTTGGTGCCCGCCTTGTAGATGCATCCCAAGGACTTTTCTTCGATCGTGGTCAGCCCTCCGGCGATATTTCCGGGCGAAATGAACACGCCGCTATCGTCCTCGGTGGACATGGACAGATCCACTTCGTATTTCTTGATCAAAGAGAGCAGATCTTGTTTGATCTGATCGCTTTTGCCCCGGCGCGCAAGCACCTGTTCAGCACCGACCATCTCGGTGACCTCGGACAGGATTACGGTGCCACCATGCGAGACGATGATGTCTGCTGCCTCGCCTACGGCGGGGTTGGCCGTCAAGCCCGAGAAGGCGTCGGACGAACCGCACTCCAATGCGATCAGCAGCTCGGACAGATCGCCCTCTTCTTGCGGCTGGGCATCGAGCTCGCGACGCATTTCGCGAACAATCTCTATACCGGCGGTGCCGGTACTGCGCGAACCACCCACCTTCTGAACAATAAGCGTTTCCACGCGTTTGCCGGATTTGGCGATCTCTTCGGCTACCCGAGCCGCCGAAGCTGTCTCGCATCCCAAGCTTAGAACCAGCACCGCACCCACGTTGGGATGCAGTCCGTGGCCTATATAGGAATGCTCCGTGATGAAATTTTCTTCAGCATCAAAGGTACAGCCATAGGGGTGCATGAAAGTAACACCGCCGGCCTTGTTGGCGATGTCCATGGCCACACGATTGACACAGGAGACCGTCGGTATGATAAGCACGTGGTTACGTATGCCTATGGCGCCATTACTGCGCCGATAACCCATAAATTTGGTGTCAAGCATTTCGATCTTCTCCTTCGGAAGGGCCCGAAAAACGTCGCGCTTTCAGACCGCGACAATTCTGCACATGCACATGGTGGCCGGCGCCTATCGCGCTGGTAGCCGATCCGATGACTTCTCCGTACTTTCGGATCTCTTCGTTCAGCGCAATATCGCGCAGAGCAATCTTGTGCCCCACAGGTATGAGTTCTTTGGCTACGACTTCGTATTCGTCACCCACCCCGCGTATCTTCACCGTCTCGTTCGGCAATAGCTCGTTAATGGCTGTGGCAACGTGATCAATATCACGAATCTGAATAGCGGCTTTATCGGTCAATGTATTCTCCTTGCAGCGCTTAGCGCATCAATGATGGCAACCATGTCGACAACCCTGGAACGAGCACCACCAACACAAGGGTGGCGACCATAGCCATTAGAAATGGCCACAAGCTCCTGCAGGCTTCCGATAGACGGATCTCGGCGATCTTAGAGGCTGTCATCAGCGTAACACCCAGCGGCGGCGTCACCGCGCCTATGCACAGGTTGGTTACGAACAGGATGGCAAAGTGCACGGGATCTATACCGTACTGTGCGACCACGGGCATCAGGATGGGGATCAAGATGATGATGAGCGCATTGCTTTCCATGAACGTCCCCAGGATCAGCAAAAAGCCACTGATCAACAACAGGAACCTCAGCGGATCCGAG